>ENA-OWOZ01001658-OWOZ01001658.1-bioreactor-metagenome-genome-assembly--contig:-NODE-1658-length-19449-cov-4.265177_pt1 | contig 19449 bp, 22 predicted proteins | sample MGYA00238140_ERZ651804 | MGnify/ENA primary metagenome ERZ651804 (study PRJEB26910, sample SAMN07631232) | bioreactor metagenome | isolation source: Switchgrass digestor | place: USA: Dartmouth... | reverse complement strand
GTTTTTAAATCGTTTATTTTATTGTTCTTTCGGGCTTTTAAGCCAGTTTTTCTGGTCAGAAAGTTGAGTTCTTAATTTAAACCTACTTACTTTAGGCCTAGTATTGGACTATTATTCATTCGAATAGGCTTTTTTGCAGCAAAGCCATCCAATATATTCTACGCAATTTAAGATGCTAACTTACTAATCCCCATGCCCACATGATGGAACAATGGATAATTATCTCATTAATAAATAGCTGGCAAAAGGTTATTTATCGAGTAAACGCTGCGACATAGGTCCAGCAGGTTTTCCCAGCAAGACACCCGATTGTTGCCAAAAGGGCGGTTTCCCTTTACGCCTGCTCCACTGCGTCACCGCAACGTGGGGCTGGATTGCCACTAAGTACGCACTTTAATCCTCGATAAATCGTGTATTACACGCAGTCTAGGAGTTTTCCTCGACAACCCACATTAATTTCTAGCCTCTTTTGCAATAACGGTTTCAGAGCAGATGACTAAGTCCTGGCCGGGACGTTAGTCATCCTTTTGTGCTCATTCGCCGCTATCACTCAAGGCAGGCTACGCTGCACCCAGCTTCTACCAAATGCAGGTTTTCATAGTACCACAAGTGGTACTATGCCTCCGCGGATACGTGGGTCATGCCCGCATGCCGTTGCGGATTGCCCCCATATCCTTAACTCCCAGCAATGACCCCTGACTGGGCGTCAAAAGCCAAAACCAGAAGCTTCATCGTTGTGCCCTTAACGGATTTTTAGGCCCGTTTTCAAAATTAATAGGGTTGACTAGAATACTGCAACCTTTTGCCAGTTAACTGTTAGTAGTATATTATAACATGGCCATCGATTTTCTTTCCAGTCCATAATTTTACTAACTTTGGCGTTCTAAGGTAAAATAGGCTAATTGGCGCAGGAAATCAGCTTCTAGACCAAAGTTATCCAGGCTTCTGATACAGGCTTCTACGCACTGCTCTGCAATCTCCCGCGACTTCTCCAAACCCAATAAGCTGGGATAAGTAGCTTTGTTATTCTTAGCATCACTGCCCGTAGGCTTCCCAACCAAATCCTGATCCCCACAAACATCCAATATATCATCGGTTATCTGAAAGGCCAAGCCGAAATTTTTGGCATATTCATCAATTGCTTTTAAGCCTTCCTCATTTATACCATTTAAAATTGCCCCTGAGCGTAGAGACACCTCAAACAATTTACCAGTCTTGAGACTATGAATTGTTTTTAAAGTTTCATAATCAATACTTTGTCCTTCCGACAGTAGGTCAATAACCTGTCCTCCTATCATCCCTTGACTGCCGACTGCATCAGCTATTTCTCTAATTACTCGCACTAAATTGCTAAGTTTTACCCCTGGAATGGCAGCACACTCAGTCATAACCGCAAAAGCCGCAGTTAAAAGAGCATCACCCGTTAATATCGCATTGGCTTCACCAAAAACTTTATGACAGGTAGGTTTACCCCGGCGTAAATCATCATTATCCATGGCCGGAAGATCATCATGAACTAGAGAATAGGAATGAATCATCTCAATAGCGCAGGCAATAGGAATACTCTTCAGGCTTCCCCCAGTAAGTTTGGCGCCTTCCAGTACTAATATTGGCCTTAACCTTTTACCACCATTAAACACTGCATATCTCATAGCTTCATGGATTATAGGTGGATAGACATCAGCTTTGGCCAAGTATCTGTCCAAACAACTATCTATGTATTCTTTACGATTCTTTAATTCCTGCTTAAACTCTTCCCAATTATAATTCATCCCATACTCCTTCCTTATTCATTCACTACTCTAGTTCCAAATCTACAAGTTCAAATTCCCCATTGAGTTTCTTAACCAACCGCATGATTCTGCCTTCCGCCTGGTGCAACTGCTGCTGGCAATATAACGACAGCTCCACTCCCTGTTCAAAAAGGCGAATTGACTCCTCCAATCCCAAGCCGCCGGACTCCAGCTTCTCCACTATTTCTTCCAGCATCTTCAGGGCCTCTTCAAAATTTAAATTCTCCATCGGTTCACCCTTTCCCTATCCTCTACAGTAGCTTTTATTGCACCATCCGTTAAATCAATTTGTATCTTATCACCTAATTCTACATCTTCTACCATTTTAACTATCTGATCTCCTTTATGCACTACTGCATATCCCCGGCTTAAAACTTTTAAAGGGCTTAACTTATCCAAAGAGGCAATGGCAACCTTAAACTGATGCTCTTTGGATTCTATTTTCCGAGTTGCTTCATCTAGCAATTCCTTTTGTAGATTCTTTAACTTTTCCCTTTTATTTTCCCAAATAACCATAGGCTCCCGCCAAACCCGGCGCATCATAGTTCGATCCAGGCTCTCACTGTTTTGTTGGAAATTATTTTTTACAGCGCGCAGCATTCTCTCCTGTAAATTATTGATATAATCCTGCAAAGCTATTAAATCCGGAACCGCCAATTGCGCAGCCTGGGTTGGTGTTGCTGCCCGTAAATCAGCTACTAGATCGGCCAGGCTGAAATCAACCTCATGTCCCACGGCTGAAATCACCGGAATCTTAGAATTATAAATGGCTTTTACTACTTCTTCACTGTTAAAAGCCATCAAATCTTCAAAAGAACCGCCGCCCCGGCCTACAATAATTACATCCACGGCTCCATACTCATTTAAGAGTTCGATTGCCGCTGCCAATTCCAGTGGAGCCTCTATTCCCTGTACCGAACTGTGTACTAACACCAATTCTACTCCTTGGTGGCGCTGCTTTAAGACCTTTACAATATCACGAAAAGCTGCGCCATCCTGGGAGGTAACCACCCCTACCCGATTAACTAGCGGTGGAATAGGTTTCTTTTTTTCGGGGGCAAAATATCCCTCAGACTCTAACCGAGCTTTCAGTTGCTCCAGATATAAAAAAAGCCCTCCGATTCCGTAAGGCTGCATTTCCTGAGTGTAAATCTGATATTTACCCTGCTTGGCATAAATAGCAATAGAGCCCCTAAGTAAAACTTCCATTCCATCTTCCGGTTTGAACTTCAAAAAACGGATGCGGCTCTTAAACATAACACAGCTTACGGCTGCATTCTCATCTTTTAAAGTAAAATAGGCATGACCTGATTGTTGGTAGTGTTTAAAACCCGATATTTCCCCCTTCACCCAAAAATCCTGGAGAACGGGATCACCAATTAGAAGACGGTTAATATAATTGTTTAATTGGCTAACACTTAGATATTCATTCATACTCTTTTCCTACTTTTTCGCGCTGCCTGATATACATTTTCACACAGCTGAGCAATCAGCATAGGCCCCAACCCTCCTGGAACCGGTAGTAAATAACCCTGACATGATTCCACCGAGTCGGGATCTACATTGCCGTAATTACTGCCATCTTTCCAATAAAAGCCGGCATCAATTATTAGCGGTGCATTACTTATATCTGAACCCTTGATAATATGGGGGGCACCTTTTTCCACTACCAGAATATCAGCCTTATTTACTAACCCCTCCTGGTAGTTTGGATATATGCTAACCGGACATTGGCGTTTTAATAATATAGTAGCCAGAGGAACAATGACATCAAAAGAATCCCCTACCAATACTACTCGTTTCCCCTCCAACTGGGGGAAGATCCTGTCAATCACTTTCACACAAGCTAGGGCAGCACAGCTAGTAAAATGAGCCCCATCACCAGCCAGCAAACCCCGATTGGCTGGAGCAAAGCCATCTACATCTTTTTCCAGCTTTATAGCTGATAAGATTTCTTCTTTATCTTTTTGCAGGTGCTCCGGCAGGGGAAGTTGCAGTAAAATTCCGTCTACGGCATCATCCTGATTAAGTTTCATAATGGTATCTAACAGTTCCTGTTTGGTGCTGTTTTCCGGTACTATAACCATACGGGTCTCGCCACCTGTAGCGGCAATAGCTTTTTCCTTCAAGCGTACATAAGCCAGACTATCCTCGCGCTCCCCTACCACAATTATAGCCAAAACAGGTTTAATCCCCTCTTTTTCATTAGCTTTCCGTAAACTTTCCTTAAGCTCCTTAGCCATTTGAGTACCACTAATAATCTCCATCATTACACCTCTGCTTGCTAAGTATTTATGGACACTGATTACACTGATTTATTATGAAGCACACTGACTAATTTCACAAAAAGTAATAAATAAGAATAAAGTTGAATAATTAGACGCGGAATACGCGGAAACCTAAGGAAAATGAATATCCTTATTTAAGGATGAAATTGAAAGAAATACAGAATATTTCTACAATAATTCTTAGTTATAATTCAAAACCTACTTACTTTAGGTCTGGTATTCACTATTATGCTTCGAATAAGCTTTTTTGCTGTACAATCAATAATAATATTAAAAATTCAGTGTTAATCATAAAGTATCAGCGTCCTTCAGTGTCTATCCCCCCGCGTTGTTCCTGGTAAGCTGCCAGCATGGCTATGCCTACAGCATTGTCGGTACTTAAATGGGGATTGGCGAAGTAGAGTTTAATTCCTACGGCGGGGTGCTCCAGGCGTTCCACCAAGCGCTCTCTTATAATTTTATTGGCCATTACTCCGCCTACTAATAATATATCTTTAATACCATGCTTCTCAGCTGTCTTTAAAAAACACTTTTCCAGGGTATTGGCAATAACCCGGAATACCGCTCCAGCTATAGCCCCAGGAGTAACCCCTTCCCTAAATAATTGCAATGCCCTGGTTTCAGCTCCGGAAAAAGAGAAGGAGTCCTCTTTTACTGCTGATGGAATTACCGGAATATCTTTATTACCATAATTCCAGGCCAAATCTTCCATCTGCCGGCCACTGGGGAAAGCTAGTCCCATGGCTACTCCAATTCGGTCTACTAATTGGCCTGCATGCAGGTCAGAACCAGCCATAGTAATATCAATGTCAAAAACCGTATTTTCTCCGGGTTTTACTAATAATATTTCTGAAGTTCCTCCGGAAAAGTGACAAGCCAGGAACCCCGAGCTATTAATTAATTCCTCATTTCCCTTGATTCCAGCCATAATATGACCTTCCTGGTGGCTTAATTGGTAAAGGGTTTTAGCGGTAAAATAGCTTAATACTTTAGCAAAAGATAAGCCTGCAGTAAAAACCGGCATATAGCTGCCTTCAACATTACGCGGAAAGGCGCTAACTGCTATTGCCGTTACCTTTTCCGTAATACCAGCGTCTATTTGTTGAAATAAAAAAGGAAGGTTTTTAAGGTGGAGAAAAAGTGCATCTGATTGTCTTAACCCTCTTTCTCCCATTTTTACCTTCAGTAGCTTTCTCTGGTCTACTATAATATTATAATCCCTATCAACTACAGCTATTGACGTGGTATATGCACTAGTATCAATTCCTAAATAAAGTTTCACTTAGTTTCCCCCAGCATTTTATCCAATATGGCATTAATAAACGCGTACGAATTATCATCCCCATATTTTTTGGCTATTTCCAAAGCTTCATCTATGGCTACAATTGGTTCCGAATTCTCGTAAAACAAAATCTCATACCCAGCTAACCGGATTATATTGCGATCAACAGCAGACATGCGATTAATGGACCAGTCCCGTGCATAAAGGCTAATTTTGCTGTCTATATCTTCCAAATGCTTAAGACACCCTGTAATCAAATCCCAAGAAAATACCCTGTCCTTTTCTGCCAGGTTGGTTTCTTGCATAAGATACATAAATGATTGTTGGGGGTCAGCTTCTACCTGATCTACTTGAAATAATACCTTAAAAGCAAATTCACGTGCTTTTCTCCTGCTCAAAACTATCTCCTTTCTACAGACTGCTATTTATCTTTAAAAAAATGTTTGAACCATTGATCAAAATTCTTTTTTTCGTCCAATTCCTTTCCAATAAAGTATCCCACTGCAATACATATGATAATAAAAATAGTTCGCCAAAAGCCATAACTGATAAACAAGATACTAGCTAAGAGTCCCAGTACTATACCTATAGCTTTGCCGCGATGCTCTTCAATTATTGTACGTAAGAAATTTTCCCACACTGTAAATGCCCCCTTAACTGCTACTTGTTCTAGCACCCGGGTTGAGATCATCAACCAGCACCTTAACTTCAGCTACTTTAAGGCCCCCGATTTCCTCCAGGTTTTTCCTTACTGCCTCCTGAACGTTTTTAGTGATTAGGGGAACACTTATATCTGGATTTATCATCATGTGCAGGTATACTCTGACACCATCAATACCACTATCAACTTCCGGCTTAATCTCTCTGATACCGTCAACAGATTTAACCGCTTTCATAATGATGACTTTGATAGCAGGAATAGTTATAGATACATTTCCTGCCAAGCTCTGTTCAATAGCAACTGATTTAGTCCGAGGCTTAACCCTCAAAAAAGAGATTAGAACATATATACAAAAAATCAGGATAAGAACAGCTGCAATCCCGACTAGCAAACGGTTTTGCGATGTAGATAAGGCTATCTGAATGTAAGTAATAGGTTCCGGTCTCCCTATGGCCGCAGCCCCAGCTACCAACGCTAATAAAATAAACAGAAGATTATAGATAAATAACAGCAACCGTTCCATAACTACTTCCTTTCTTTTCTATACTATAATACAGATAACCCCCTGTTTGGGCAGGGGGTTGCCTTATTAAAGAATGATAGTTTACTAATTATGCTCCGTATTGATAGCCGCGTTCTCGTTTTTATTTTTCATAGCTACACCTACTATATGCACATTCACTGCAGTGACATTAAGCCCGGTCATGGTTTCAACTGCCATTTTCACTTCTCTTTGAACACTTTCTGCTACTTCAGGAATCTTATAACCGAATTCTACTACTATATATATATCAATTTTTGTTGCATCATCCAAAACTTCTACTTTGATTCCTTTACCAAAATTTTTCTTAACAAATTTCTCTACCAATTCCGTGCTCCAACCACCGCTCATGGAAGCTACACCCTCAACATCAGCTGCAGCCAGACCCGCAACAGTAGCTACAACTTCATCAGCAATTCGTATTGCCCCAAATTCATTATTAATTTCCGGTTTAACGTTATCCACAATTATCCACCTCCTTATTATACTTGATATTTTAGCACGATGGATTTAATTAGCAAATAGTCACAAATGACACAGTTTTTCATAGACACTGAGGACACTGAAAACTATGAATCACACTGATTTTTAATTCTTCTTATCTCTTATCGGCACCGTAGAGGCTGTCCAAAAAGGATAGCCTCTACTCTCCGCTTATGTCACCTTTCTTTCTCAACATATTATCCGTAGCGGAAACTTAAGTTTCCGCTACCTAAATTCACTTTTAATGTAGCAGAATTTTAGGAATATTATATTTTCGAAAGTACTGAAAAGATAAGAAATACGGAGTATTTCAACCATAATTCTTGATTATTAATTCTTAATTCTTAATTCAAAACCGCTTTATCCCTGCTAAATCCGCGCAAGTAAAGCGAGTCCGCGTCTATTTATTCCCTTAATTAACTTTCATTATGCATTCTTCGCTGAATAAAGTTAGTATATACCTCACCTTTTTGGAAAAAGGCATTATCTAGAACCCGAAGATGAAAGGGGATGGTAGTAGCGATATTTTCAACCCCGAACTCTTTAAGCGCCCTTTTCATGCGGGAAATCGCCTCTTTTCTGTTCGGAGCCCAGACAATAAGTTTAGCCACCATGGAATCATAGAATGGTGGTATGTTGTAACCAGAATATACTGATGAATCAACCCTTACTCCAGGACCTCCGGGAATTAAATATTGGCCTACCGTACCTGGCGAAGGACGAAAATCATTATCCGGATCTTCCGCATTTATGCGGCATTCCATGGCATGGCCATTAATTTTTATATCTTCCTGGGTGTAAGACAAATGCTCTCCGGCAGCAATCCTTATCTGTTCTTTGACTATATCAACTCCGGTAACCATTTCTGTAACTGGATGTTCTACCTGAATACGAGTATTCATTTCAATGAAATAAAAATTATGATTATTGTCCACTAGAAACTCAACCGTACCAGCACTATAATAACCAGCTGCCTGAGCTGCTTTAACTGCCACTTCACCCATACGTTTGCGCATCTCCTCATTCAGAAAAGAAGAAGGTGCCTCTTCTAGAAGTTTCTGATTACGCCGTTGTAAGGAACAATCCCTTTCTCCCAGATGAATAATATTACCATGTTCATCCCCTAGTATCTGAAACTCTATGTGACGTGGCTCGGATATGTACTTCTCTATATATACCTCATTATTATCGAAAGCCGCTCCGGCTTCCATCCGAGCCATTTCCAAAGATTCTTTCAGGGACTCTTCATTGTGAGCAAGGCGCATACCTCTACCTCCACCTCCGGCAGAGGCCTTAATCATAACTGGATAACCAATCTCCCGTGCTACCGCTACCGCATCATCAAAAGAATTCACTGCTCCATTACTGCCTGGTACCAGAGGAACCCCAACCTTACTAACTAATTGCCGGGCTTTAACTTTATCTCCCATAAGGCTTATAACCTGGGACTTAGGTCCGATAAATTTAAACCCGTGAGTATCACACAACTCCGCAAAATAAGCATTCTCCGCTAAAAAACCATAACCTGGATGAATGGCATCGACACCTTTATTTTGGGCGGCTGCAATTATATTAGCTATATTCAGGTAGCTTTCCCGGGCCGGGGGAGCACCTATACAGACCTTTTCATCAGCTGCCTTAACATGGAGACTATCCTTATCAGCAGTTGAGTATACGGCCACAGTTTTAATACCTAGTTCCTGACAAGCCCTTATTATTCTAAGCGCTATTTCTCCGCGGTTGGCAATTAGTACCTTGGAAAACAAACTACCACCCCTAATCCACTTTTATCAGAAATAGCGTCTGGCCGTATTCTACTGCTTCCCCGTTACTTACAACAATATCTACTATTGTACCAGCAACCTCTGATTTAATCTCGTTCATTAGTTTCATAGCCTCCAGGATACATAGGGTCTGGCCAGGAGTGACATGGTCTCCCCGCTTCACAAAAGGCGGTGCATCTGGTGCGGGAGCTGCATAGAACGTAGCTACCATTGGTGCTGTTACTTCTACAATATTGGCATCAGTATCAGATATAACTTCGGCTTGAGACGGAACAGCTTGAGAAGGAACAACCTGAGTAGTGCTCTCTGCTGTCGTAGGAGCAACCTGATTAGCTTGAACAGGTGCATTAGCTTTACGCAGGCTCAACTTGTATTCACTATTTTGTAGTTCAAGTTCAGCAATACTGGTTTTATCCAGAATTAACATCAGTTCTCTTATCTCATCAATATTCATTTTCATGTCATTATCTCCTCTAACTTGAATATCTTTTACTCGGCCTGGCGATAACTTAACGGCAGGCTGTCTTTCTTTCTCAACTTCTTCCCCTATTTCTTCTCGAGACGAAATCTGCGGTATATCTTCATCACTTCTTCCCTTACGATATTCAAAAAACTTTAAGGCTACCTGAGGGAAAAGTGCATAGGTAATAATATCTTCCTCTTTATCAGTCCAATCTGCTACTTCTTGCTTACAACGTTCCCAGGCAGGTTCCAGCAAATCAGCAGGTCTTACCTTAATTACCTCTTCATCGCCAATAATTTTTTTCCTGACTTCTTCCTTAATTTCTACCGGAGGTTTACCATAATAACCCCTTACATAATCCTTGACCTCTCCCGGGCATAGTTTATACCTTTCACCCATAAGTACATTCAGTACAGCCTGTATGCCAATTATCTGACTAGTTGGAGTAACTAGCGGAGGAAAGCCCAAGTCTTCCCTTACCCGAGGAATCTCGGCCAAAACTTCATCCAAACGGTCAGCAGCCTTTTGCTGTTCTAATTGCGCATGAAAATTAGAAATCATTCCACCCGGTACCTGGTGTTCAAATACCTTCATATCAGATATGCGGGTTACCCCACGCTCAAAACCTTTGTGCTTACGAATCTGTTCGAAGTGGGTAGCGACTTCGAATAACTGATGCAGTTCTAATCCGGTATCCCATTCTGTTCCCTGTAGAGCACGCACAATAGTTTCTACCGGGGGCTGGGAAGAACCAAAAGCCATAGGTACACTGGCGGTATCAATAATATCTACCCCAGCTTCAACTGCCTTAATTAAAGTAGCAATAGCCAGACCGCCAATATAATGAGTATGCAGCTGAATAGGCACATCCAGGTTTTCTTTTAAAGCACGTACTAATTCATAAGAAGTATAAGGTGCTAAAAGACCAGCCATATCTTTAATACAAATGGAATCCGCTCCCATATCCCTTAAGCGCAAAGCTGTATCTACAAAATGCTGTATAGAGTGAACGGGACTAATAGTATAGACCACGCAAGGCTGCGCATGCTTACCTGTTCTTTTTATCGCTTTCATTGAGGTTTCCAGATTACGAATATCATTAAGGGCGTCAAATGCTCTGAAAATATCGATACCATTTTCCGCTGCTTTTTCTATGAATTTTTCAACAATATCGTCAGGATAATGGCTATAGCCCACAAGTGATTGGCCTCGTATCAGCATCTGTAACTTAGTCTTTTTAATTTCTTTCCTAATTATTTGTAACCTTTCCCAGGGATCTTCATTAAGATAGCGAATACAGACATCAAAGGTAGCTCCACCCCATACTTCAAGTGAATAGTAGCCTACATTATCGAGGTTATTAAGTATAGGTATCATATCATCAGTGGTCATCCTGGTAGCCCAAAGACTCTGATGCCCATCTCGTAAACTCGTATCAGTTATTTTAATTCGTGCCATCATTTACCTCCCAATGCTACGACATCGTAAATATATAAAATAATATTATAATATCATAATATTACCCATATACAAATATGCTCAGGCCTAGAAGCCTGAGCTAATTATTCCTACTACTCTTGTATAATATTATAAAAATAATGTTATACTATTGCAATGTTATTTGCTATGTATACATTATCCATTTTTATTCTCTATATATCAGAGAAACGTTATCTTCACTTAGTTGTAAAACTGGGCAAATGATTCTTTTAATCTCATCCTCATCAATAGCTGAAGCTGCTCCTTTTATGACAACTGTGCTCATGGCTGGTTCAATTATAACTACACATTCTTCAATACCCCGAGATTTAATAAGGTTTTCTGCCTTCATTTCCTTGTCTACATCTTCCATTAGTTGCATCATTTTCAAGGAAGCAGCCTCCCGGGCTGACTGAGACTGTTCTTGATTATTAGCTAATTCCTGCAGCATACTCATTTCGCGGCTGCGGTTACGCTCTCTTTGCAAGCGATACTCGGCGAAAAAATCCCCTTCTGTTTCATATTTCGTTTGCTCTGGTATTTCACCGGAATTGTTTCTTTCTGGTAAAGCGGCTTCATTATTGGTATCTGTAAGGGGTTGGCTATCTGAACCGCCCGAGAATACAGCAACCGACACCATTAAGGTAAGCAAAACACCAGCAATTAATAGTATTTTTTTGTTCTTCGGTAAGGTTAATATCATCCATCTCTCCCCCTTCGTCTAAAGCTGCCCGGGCATAACACATACCTGATGGGGTGATATATTTAATAAGGTAGCCGTGGCCTGAATCAGCTTTTCCTGAATTAGCGGGGAACCGGCTCCTTCAGCTACTACCAGTACACCAATTACCTCCGGAGCCTTGCTTTCCACCAGCAGCGGAGCTCCTCCCGATACAGCTAAATCACGCGTAACATTACTTTCACTAGTTTCTTTTCTGATTCCATTCTGGTTTTCTTCAATTTTTCGGTTCTCATTGCGGGTATTGGCTGCATAGGTTTTTACTCCATCCGAAGCCAGGCTAATACTAACTTCAACCTTACCTGCCCCTTCAATACGTGATAATATATATTCTAATTCTGAAGCTAAATCCTGGTTAATTTTTCTATCCTCTTTGCTTATAACCATATCAGCCGATTTATTGCCACCACTATTTACCGTAGTTGAAGGCCAAATTAAGGCCAAGAGCCCCACACATATAGCAATAACTATAATGTATTTGCTCTTTTTCCCGGAAAATAGGTTAAGTTCGGTTTTACCGCGGTTGTTGTTTTCCCTAATCCATTCGTACAAGAATCTAACCTCCTTTAAATTCAATTTCAATCTCTATATCTTTAAAACCATAGAGATTGTGAATTACTCCCCTTATTTTTTCTTCTATCTGTTCCCGGCTTAGTTTCTGGATAGGATCCCCCCCCTCCAAAAAGCCTTTAACTTCATTGTCTTCTTGCTGCAATTGTGCAGGATCTTCAGGCTGCACCAGCAAAACTATTTTGGCTAATTCCCCTTCATCATTTAAAGTAGCTTGGGTCTGAACTTCTTTGACCCCGGGAACCAGCATAGCAAGAGCACTAATCTGCCCCTGTACCTTTTCGTGTAAATTATTATTACCGCTATTTAATAATTGCTGGTTTATATGGTTTCCTCGCTCCAGTATTTCTTTTTCTTGTTCTTCCGAACTTAATTGATAATCCCAAAGATTTACTTTAAAGCTTCTGTCTTCAAACAATACATTTAGTACGGGGTTTAAAATGGCAATGATGAGAAATAAGCCAATAGCAAACCGAACAAATGGTTTTAGATTGCCCTCAGGCAGAATAACCTCCATAAAACTAGCCAGAATAATTATTACTAATACACTCTTAACTATTCCGGCAAGCACATCCAATCTATTCGCCTCCTTACCGCAGCATACCTAAGTTATTAGTCATTCCTACTACAACTGCGATCATAATAAAAAACATTAAGGCAACTGCAGCTACGGCAGCTAGCATTAAAAATATATGCGCTCCCATGACTTCCAGGATAGCCGAAGTTCGTGAATCCCCCAGGGGCTCGGCAACAGCAGCAACAACCCTGTAAATTAAGCCAATGGCGGCGATTTTTAATAGGGGTGATAAGATCATTCCTAAAATAACCAGGATTCCAAATATACCTAAAGCTTGTTTTATCATTACTACATATCCGGCAGCGACCTCTACAGTATCGGAAAACATTTTTCCTACTACGGGAATAGCATTATCAGTAATAAATTTTGTAGTTCTTAAGGCAACCTTGTCCAAATTTGCCGCATAAACCGTCCTAAGGCTAATGAAACCTACAAAAATAGTTAGAAAAAACCCTAAAGACAATTGCGCCATTTGGGTAAAAAATTTAGCCATGTGATTAACTTTGATGGCATTTGACATATGGTTTACCAAATGGAGAATAGCGGAGAGGATTATTAAAGGAAAAACTATATTTTTTACCATAGTAGCGAAGGCAGTTGCTCCGGTCATTAAGATAGGCAATAGCATTACAGTGGAATTAATATTACCCAAACCAGCTGTCAATACCAGCATCTGTGGAATTATTGCCGTCATAAAGGTAACCATGTTATTTATGGTTTCCTGTCCGATCCCTAATACAAGTTTAAACGAACTTAAGGCAATAGCAGATAAAGCCAGAAAACAGGCCAAATAAGATATCTGGGTTACGGATGACGAAAAGGCAGTTTGTAAATTAATAATTAAGGCTGCTATTACGGACAATATCAAGAGTCTGCCTAATAAAGTAGAATTAGTCAAAATCTCATTAAATAACAGCCGTAGCACTCCCTCCCCTGCCTCTTGAAAACTAAACTCCCAATTACCTTTTATAAAGTCCAGGATCCATTGTTTTAAGGTTTTGCCTTCCATTAAAGAAGCTACTTCGGTATTTAATTTATCCCGATATTCTTCCAGGGCATTAAGATCAAGATCCTGCAGTGTATCTTCAAAAGAAAACACCGGTTCACCTGATTCTGCTGCTGCTGCCGGGGGGTAAATGAGTCCGCAAGCAAAAAGCACTAATAACAGCAAAAATCCGGTGGCTGCAAAATGAAGCCGCAAGTCTGTATTTCTCAATTTGGCTTTTATTGATATAACTATTTTTCCTAACCTGATTGGCACAATTATTCCTCCCGCATTATAAGTGAGGAGTGAGGAGTGAGGGTAAGGAGGGTAGAAACATCCCCTTACCTTCACTCCACCAACTTTATCCGGGCATAATCTGTATGAGTGATTCCAATATGGCTATCATTATTGGAAGAGCTAGCACAGCAATAATTATTTTAGAGGCAAATTCTACTTTTTTAGCTACTGCCTGTTCACCAGCATCTTGGCAAATAGCTGCGGCAAATTCGCCCAGGTAAGCCACCCCCAAAATTTTTAATAAGGTAGCAAAGAAAAAATAATTAACCTCAGCGCGACGGGTTAATTCCTGCATTACATTAAGGATAGAAGCCATTTTACCCATCATTACAATGAAGATAACGATACTAAAAACAATGCTTAAAACCACTGCCATAACCGGTTTTTCCTGCCGTAATATTAACAATAATATAGTTGTTACCAGAGCTAATCCTATTATTTGAGCAATTTCCAAAGCCATCGCTCCTTACTATCTTGTGAAAAAGCCTCCAACAAAGGATAGCTGCTATGTGCTATGTCCTTACATGTTAAAAACAGACCTTACCACTAAAAATAGCTGGTTCATTAATTGCACGACCATGATTAGAACCACAACTACCCCGGCTAGGGTAAGCATCTCCGCCTGTTCTTCTTTTTTAGCCTGCTTGAGTACGATTGATAGTACGGAAATCAGTATCCCAATACCGGCAATGCGGAAGATTATGTCGATATTCATCCCAACCACCCCTTGTGAATTTTGAATTCTAATTTTCTATTCGACTGAAAAAAACTTATTCGAATGCATAAATAGTAAATAACAGCCTTAACTTAAGTGGGCTTTGAATTAATCATTAATAATTAAAAATTAAGAATTATCGTTGAAATAGTCCGTATTTCTTATATTTAGGCACTAAAACTCCGCGTATTCCGCGTCTAATTATTTGCAGTAAAACCAGCTAATCAATTTTATATAAGCAATATAACCACCGCAGTTCCTACAATGAATCCTCCATAAGTCCAGAGCTTGTGGCCTGATTTAACTTCTTCCCGGGCTTTTTCCTCTTGCATTTTCAGCTCTTCCTGCAATAGTTCAAAGACCTTTCTTTGTTCATTAGCATCTGACATGCCTAATTGCGCAGCTATACTTTCTAACAAGTTAATATCTCCCGCCGTAAGAGCTGAATTAGATGCCAACTTTTTCATACCAGCCCTCCATGCCTCTCCGGCTGTGGCTCCTTGCCGGGATTGCAGCAATTTACCGCTCTCCTCAAATAAAACAGCAGTAGGCGGTTCACAAAAATAAGCCGTTCGCACCAAAGCATGGGATAGGGGGGTATGGGTACAGGTAATTTCCTTTTCCAGGAAACCCAAAGCTAACCTGATATTTTTAAGCTCTTCCACCCTTTTTTCAATGCTCCAGGCTCTACTAAGGCCCCAGAGGCCAAATCCACCAATTATTAAAGCTATCCCTAAAGTTTTTAATAGCATCTTAATCCCACCTGACTATGTCCTGAATGTGCCCCGGACCTTTTACTCGTGACAATATAACCCCGATATGGAAAGCCCTGCTCGATAATAATTTCCTCATTATGGGACGTTTTTGCAGTTCGTCCACATTGCTGGCATGAACACTGCTAATAACGGCTACCCCGGCATTAACACATTCTTCAATCGCTTCGACATCCTCGGGACGGCCAATTTCATCAGTAATTATTACCTGTGGTGATAGGGACCGCAGTGCCATAATCATTCCTTGAGCTTTAGGGCAAGAATCCAGCACATCAGTCCGCACCCCCACATCAAGCTGCGGTTTTCCCTGGTAACTTCCCGCCAATTCTGAGCGTTCATCTATAATAGCCACATTAAAGGCTGGGAATCGCTTGCTGCCATTAGCTAAGATCCGGGCTAAATCCCTTAAAATAGTTGTTTTACCGCAACGGGGAGGCGAGATTATCAATGTATTACGGACCATGCGATCCCCACCATTTATATAAGAAAGCAAAGGAAGAGCACAGTCCTTAACCTCCCGCGCGATCCGAAAGCAAATACTAGAAAAGTTTTTTAAGGTCTTTACTGTATCCCCTTGCAGTACAACCTGTCCGGCCAATCCTACCCGATGTCCTCCTGCTACAGTTATAAATCCTCTTTTAATTTCTTCTTCAAAAGCATATAGCGAATTATCACTAATAGAAGCTATAGTACGGTAAAGATCATCTTCACCTATCCTGTACCCAGTCCTAATATCATTGCTTAAACGCCCTTGTACATCCATGGTAAAATCCCGATCTCCTAATTTAAAAATCAGTGGTTGCCCATAACGCATCCTGATTTCTTCTAAATGCAGATAATGCTCATCCCCCAATTTCATAAGCATTTCTTTTATGGGGGAAGCAAAGTAGGGCAGCACTTCTTTACGAAACAGTTCTTTATTAAAACTAGTCATAAATTCATCTCCCTGCTTTATCATAAATATTGGTTTCAGGTGGAAAATATACCAAATATGGTATAGTGAATGGACGCGGAATAGACACAGATAACGCAGGTCCTGCGGACACGCAGATTAACACCGGTTTTTAATAGACGCTGACTTTTATGATTTACGCTGATTTTTTAATTATCGGTGTCGGAGTGTAATTGCAACTGCTTTATTATGATTAGATACCGCCAATTCCTTATACCTTTATCCAGCACCAGGGCAAGCTTGATGCTTTATCTAAGCGCCGGAGGATAAGGCGAGCTACTAAGGATTTCGCTACCTCATTAGCACCACCCTTACTAATCATCAGGAACATTTACCATAGCTCTCCAAAATAAAGGCCACCGGCCGAGAAGCATGATAAAGCATCATGCTTGCCCGGCCACCGCTCATCCACTTAACACAGGGCAAGCTTGATGCTTTATCTAAGCGCCAGAGGGTAAGGCGAGCGACTAAGGATTTCGCTACCTCATTAGCACCACCCTTACTAATCATCACGAGCATACCTAGCTCCCCCAAATAAAGACCGGCCGAGAAGCGTGATAAAGCATCACGCTTGCCCGGCCTTCACCTATAAGCGCACAAAAAAAGAGGCTGCTGTTGCAGCCCCTAAAATTGGCTTATTTAATTTGCGTTAGTATTATGATTCTTCTTACCGCTTATATCATCTTCACAGTTTTCGAATTCCAAATCAAAGGATCCGTCGTTAACATAGACTACTTCATTGCAACGCGGACAGATGATTTCAATAACGTCCTCATCCTCCATTACGTCAGAGTCAAAAAACAATTCTTCACCGCAATTATCACATGTAACCTCTATAACATCGCGGTTTTTTATATTCTCTTCTAGCTTAAACAAATCATCATCAATGCTCTCAATATAATCTTTAATATGATTGACCTCATAGCGGGTATCTGTCAATGCACCACACATATCTTGCAAAACGCCAAGAATTCCGGTGATAATTTTGCCCTGGGGGTTACCATCACTAATATTTAGGCCTTCACTCAACCCTTGCAAGTAGCTTACTTTTTCGCTAATATCCCTCACAACCTTGCCTCCTTAAATATAAAATATGTGTCCGTTAATATTATTGCTATTACTGTCAGGAATTAATCACTTATTTATGTGAATTTGATTCCCCTGCCAAAACCCGGCACATATTACTTCTAAAAGCAGAATTAAATTCAAATTCAGAAGCAAGGTTGATTTCCACTAAACCCTTTCCATGTACTGCCCTATCCGGGTATCGATACGTAAAATATCACCAGTATTAACGAATAATGGCACCTGGACAACAGCCCCTGTTTCCAGGGTAGCATTCTTGGTAGCCCCAGTGGCGGTATCTCCCTTTACCCCTGGTTCGGTATCGATAACCTTTAACTCTACAAAATTAGGTAGTTCAATACCAATTATATTATTCTGAAACAAAAGTACTTGGATATTCATATTTTCCAGCAACCATTTAACTCCATCACCTATAGTTTCTGGACTAATAGCTATTTGATCATAGTTTTCATTATCCATAAAGATATAGTTTTCGCCATCATTGTAAAGGTACTGCATTTCTCTTCTGTCCAAATGGGCACGGGGTACTTTTTCCCCTCCACGGAAGGTTTTTTCAACTGTCCCTCCGGTTTTCATATTTTTAAGCTTAGCCCGGACAAAAGCAGCCCCTTTTCCCGGCTTAACATGCTGAAATTCCACTACCTGCCAGGCTTGACCTTCCAGTTCAATGGTAACTCCGGTTTTAAAATCATTAACCGATATCATCTTATCCCTCCATCAAATAATTAATAGGCTTTTATCACTTTGGGTTATGATTTCACATCCCCCATTCTTTACGATGACTGTATCCTCAATACGTATTCCTCCCCATCCGGCAATGTATATGCCTGGCTCTACGGTTATAACCATGTTTTCCTTCAGAATTTCGTCACTGCGCGAAGATAAAGAAGGCGTTTCATGTACCTCTAGCCCTAAACTATGGCCGGTACTATGGTGAAAGTATATATCCAAGTTGTATTTTCTTAGACAATCCCTAACCGCTAAATCAATTTCCCGGCAGGTAACACCTGCCTTAACTAGTGAAACTCCAAGTTGCTGGGCTTCTAAAACGGCCTGATACCTGGAACGAAATTCGGGACTCTCTTTGCCTATGGCTACCGTTCGAGTCATGTCAGCGGCATAACCGTTGTAAAGACCACCAAAGTCCAGGATAAGCATATCTCCCGGCTGCAACCTGTAATTACCCGGACGACCATGAGGCAAGGCTGCATTCTCCCCTGCAACGGCAATAGTTGCAAATGCTTCCTGGTCACAGCCATTTTGACGCAATAGATATACCAATTCATTAGCTAATTCCTTTTCACTCACACCCACAGCTATTTTATAGCGGCACAATTGCGTAAAAACCTCGTCCCCGATTTGGGCAGCTTGTCTCATCAGTTGTAATTCTGTTTCATCTTTTACCTGGCGTAGCTTTTCCACCACGTTATCTAAGGGTACCAGCTCACTCTTAAGGTTTTGTTCCAGCTTACGATAGGTATAGTAGCTTATAGCATGAGACTCAAACCCTAATCGGTTAATCTTCCTGGTCACCTTCTGCAGTTCCTCTATGCCGGGAGGCAGGGTTTCTACCAGCTCCCAGTCGGGACATTCTCTTTTTACCTGCTCAAAATAGCGGGAATCTGTAAATATATACCGATGGTTCCCCATAAGTAATAAGCGAGCATCTTCACCACCGGTAAATCCCGAAAGATAACGAATGTTCACCGCTTTACTGACCAGAAAAGCCTCAACCTGATTCTCCTCCATAGCCGATAACAACTTCTCAATTCGTTCGTTCATTTACTACCTCGCTAAAGCAGTTATTTAACCGCACGACTGCAAAAATCCCTTAATGTATTGAATTTATTGAATAATTAATCATAGTGCTAATAATTTTAAATTTCAAATGTTTATTTTTGATTCTACTGCAAAAATGCCTATTCGAATGCATAACAGTGAATAATAGGCCTTAAGTTAAGTGGATTTTCAATTAATAATT
>ENA-OWOZ01001646-OWOZ01001646.1-bioreactor-metagenome-genome-assembly--contig:-NODE-1646-length-19610-cov-5.094456_pt1 | contig 19610 bp, 24 predicted proteins | sample MGYA00238140_ERZ651804 | MGnify/ENA primary metagenome ERZ651804 (study PRJEB26910, sample SAMN07631232) | bioreactor metagenome | isolation source: Switchgrass digestor | place: USA: Dartmouth... | reverse complement strand
GTTAAGTACTGGATTGCTGCTCTTCCCCTATATATTCAGAGGTTGTTTAGTAATTTCTGCTACGAAAGTTGAGTTAATAATTAAGAATTAAAAATTGACCCAAGGGAACATCAGCGCCCCCTTTGGGGGTGTAATCAGTGTCTATTCCTCGTTGTAGGAGGCTAACTGCCCCCCTTAAGTTAAATTCAGCGATTACATTTTCGCACCATGTAATTTGACACTTTTTGTATAGTCTGGGCATTAGTTTGCCTTAGCTCCTGCCAAAACTTCTTATATTCAGCTACCTCTGTCTCTTGATCAAAATTTTCTATCTTCTCGGCTATATCTTTTTGCATTTTCAACACTTCTTCCAACTGGCTGCGCATAATATTCTTTTGTTTGCGCTCAATTCTGATATCAGCCAAAAAGGCACCTCCTTAGTATTTAAAAATAAATGCCCGGCCAAAGCCGAGCATATAGAGCAGGGGGACACTAAAAATCAACAGAAGGATCCAATTCACCATAGACTATTACATCATGCATTTTCCCCAGTTTGTCGATAATGTCGACAAAAACTCTCAGACCAATACAGGTCCCTCTAATAGGGGTAGTTAGATTGCAGGGATTGCCTGGATCCTCGCAATTACCCCTGATTTCAAAGTCAAAAGTCCAATTCTTGAGGATTAATTCAGACTGCTCAATTTCCTCTCTGAATTCCTCCATGGTAAGGGGCGGATCAAACTCATCCAGATCAATGCTTTTGTCAAAACGATCGGTTACGGTAATAATCTGGTACTCACCTTCGACAATGACAAAAAGAATTACTTCGAAATCGATAAACAATTTAACTTTATTAAAACAGCCTACATCTTCAAACTTTTGGAGTACCTTAACCTTGATATCCTCTACACAGGTTACTTTTCCCCCTACCTGCTCATCTGGCACACAGAACACGGTATCCAGGACTTTTACTTGCTTTTCTATAAATTTCGCTTTTATAACCTTTGCCCATAAATCTAGTTGACAACCTTCCGGAAATTCGCACTTAAGTCCAGCCATGTTACTCTCCCCTCCTTTGTTCTCTTAACTGCTCTACTAAATTGGCTAGAGCAAATTTCTAGCTTATACTATGAGAGAGAGTAACAAAATGTGATTGCCCTTAAGACTTTTACCTTTATTTTTTATTTTTCTTGCATACAGTGCTGGCATTCCACCCGGCCATCACAATAAATATTAAATCCTAAAGCCTGAGCCGCTTTGCAAAAAGCTATATCCTCTCCCCCCCAACGACTGGAATAACAAACCCCGGCTTCGACCACTTTACGCTTAATCAAATAGGCGGCTCCGGTGCAATCAACGGGAAAAATTTTATCTCGGGGGAAATCCCGAATATGAACATAGCTGCCATCGTACTTCTGCCTTAATATGTTAAAAATGCCCGGATCCCCAATCTCATGCCCATTGCATACTAGTGCTGATACAATATCGCAATCATCCTCTATTAACTGTATCAGAGCGTCTTGCGGTACTAAAATATCGCTATCCACGGAAAATAAATAATCATTATCCGATTCTAAAAATGCCTGCAACAGAATATTGCGCAATTCAGCCAAACGCTTAAGGTTATATTCGCCCCGGCGGAACCCTCCTGGGATAGAGTGATCTTTATTGATTAAACGTACTCGTCCAGGCTCAATCCGAGCAAATTCAGCCAAGATCTGTGGACTGCTATCAGTACAATCATTAATAATAAAACAATAACTAAGCTCGATATCTTTTTTATGAAGGTTTTTTAAACTCTGTAAATAATAGGGTAGTATCCAAGCCCGGTTACGTACCGGACAGCCTATCATTACCTTAGTCATGAAAACCCCCTCTTAAAGCAACTGTTTAAAATTATCTGCATCGCCTGTGGTCGGCGGGAAGATATTTGGACTTTAGTACTCCTTCCTTTAGGAGCAGATTGTTTTAAGTTGCCCTCGATGGAGCTATTCCGTACAAAATGGGATTCACTTTTAGCAGCTATTTCCAGCTTCTTTCTATGATGTGAGAATTTAACTTTTGCCAGCTCATAAATATAATTTTTAGGTCGATAATCCTTTGCGTCAGCAGGAACAGGAAGGTTGGGAACTGAGTTAATGTTTAGCGCTTCTAGCCTTTCTTCTATAGCCAGCAGCATTTGCCTGGCTCTGGCTATCCAGGAGTTATCCCGTGCCAATGCCATTCTTTGTTCACAGCGCTGCCAGTTTTCATTTCTTAAAGCTCGCCCGATATTATGGATAAATTCCTGTCGCGTAGCCGAATAATACACCAGGTTTCCATAATGCCGCGCCTCAGGAAGTGCTGTAGTGACGACTGGTATGCCCATAGCCATATACTCCCACATCTTGATAGGATTAACTGCTCTTGTCATTTCACTCGGTTTAAATGGAATAATGCCCACATTAAAACTACGGGCATAGTAAATCAGCTGTCCGTAAGGCTTATAACCCAGCCAGTGTATATTGGGGTGCTGAGGAATATTACGGACATTAAGCAAAGGCCCAATTATTAAAAGGCTGCAATTAGGATAGGCTACTGCCAGGCATTCGATCAATTCTAGATCACACCAACTAGCGACAGCACCAATATACCCGATTACAGCCTGTTTTAATTCAGGTAAATCAGATGGAGGGCTTAAGGATAAGGCCTCGTTTCGCGCCTGATTAAAATAGTTATAATCACAGCCATTGGGAAGCAATAGGGTATGAGGATTAATAGAAAGGGCCTTTAAATATAATTGCTGTGATGCTGCCAGCACCAGATCCGCTGAAGCTACCGCCCGATAATAGTAAGGCTTCCAGGAGCTAAATTCATTAGCAACCTCATCCAGACTATCAAATACCAGCAGGCTATGCCTATACCGGCCAATACTATCTACTTGGGTAGGGTTGCTATAATAAACCACAGGTCGTACATGGGCTGGATATGAAGGTTCCATATCATGAAACAGGTAAAAATTATCATCATAGCGTTCAACTCCCCGAATCTGAACCCTATGATGCGCAGGTCGGTTAAGAAAATAAACGGTCACTCCCAGCCTGGATATTGCTTTTAGTAATTGTTGAGGACGCTGTATAAGGAAGTCAAAATCCAGGGTGGGAGGATAAATTATACCCGGGATACCGGCCATTAAACGGCCTCCTTAAATGGCCTAGGGATAGGATTTCTAAATATATCTCCTTTCCCTAGGTACAATTTAATATTAGTCATCTTCATAATCTTCACAATCATGCTCATCGTAGCACTGATTGCAGAATAATTTACCACACTCTGCACAAGTATTAAGTTCACTTTTTTTGGCCCTAGCTCCGCAATCGGTACAGGAAAAGGTGACATCAATATTACTTCGGCGTGCAGTAGTCACCAGTGGTCCATTTTCACCACTAGTATTATTAATTGTAGGAATCGTCCGGAATATTTTAGTCTTAATTTGTATTTGTGGAGAAAGCTCTTCTTTTTTATCTAGCTTTTTCTTTTTTATTTCCAACACCTCCCAAAACGATTACTGCCTGTTCCGCTTATAGTTAGGCAGTTATCCTATCATATGAAAAGTGTTCATATACAGTTACAATATATTATTTAAAAATAGCCTTTTTATCCGCCTGCCCAGGCTGATATCATCATTTCCTTCTACTGTTAAATCTTTCGGAATATTTTCATTACCTTTTATTCCATTGTTTAATAGACGATAAATATGCTCGTCCTTTTCTTGCAAACTTTGCCTTAGCCCTTCATTTTCTTGCTGGTAGAAATTTAAATCCTTTAATAGCATCGTATTCTGTTTTTCAAGTTTAGCAATGCTTCTCTTTAAGCTGGAAATATCCCGTTGATAAAAGAACACCTTTCGGCTCAGTTCCTGGTTTTCTCCCGTTAAGTGGTTTATTTTATCTTGTAATTTTTGCAATAACCTGTTTATAGATTCGTTGTTTACCTCTCTTTCTCCAGTCCATACCTGGACAATTTGTTCCCGGGTAGCAATTAGGTTGTATTCGATATAATACTTTACTCTTATTACCCCCCCTGATAAATCACCATTTCCATTTATAGCCCTGATATTAATGATAAAATTTATCTCATCATCTTTGCTCAAACCACGATTAAAGTCTTCAAAGCCTATTCGTTCTTTAATGGTATCTTCTTTTTTTACCAGGTGGGCTTTACCATTCTGGTCTTGCAAAAGGCATAGGATAGCAGTTTTTACTCGTACTTCTACCGCTTGTCCTTGTTTATACGCTTCTGACTTTTTTACCTTTATTTTGAGATCCTCTAAAACCCGAAAAAGCTGATTAACAGAATATGTTTGTTCGCTTTCGCACCAATGCGGCGTATTGAGCTCTGCCACAACTACAGGAGACCATATAGACAAGGCCTGTTCCATAACTCCACCTTCTTATTGCTTTAATTGCTAATTTATATTAATGAATTCGGTTAAAAATGAGCAAAAAAAAACTGCATGGTCCCATGCAGTTCTTATTTGACATTATTAGTTGTTATTAGAAGCTATTCGTATCTCTGAGTTATGGCGATCATATACAAAAAGTTCAACGGTTTCTGTTAAAACATCAGCATAACTATAGGAAACTCGCCGCTCAATTTTCCGTTCATTTAACTTTACCACAAATATATTAGGATATATTGATTCTAATACTCCCTCTTTTTCAATGATGCGGTTCCTTCCCCGATTAGCTTTTAATCTTATCTTTCTCCCTACAAAAGATTCCAAATCCCGTTTTATATCTGATAAAGTTCTTGGGGAACTCACAGTATCACCTTCTTCATACAAATATCATTTATAATGATATACCAAAAATACTACATAGTCAATAATTAAAATATTTAGTATATAAAAAACAATGATTGCTGTCAACATATAAATAAGGCTAAAAAATAGCTAATTTTAGGGCTTTTTTCGCTAAATTATTTGCAATAACAAGCCCTTATTTTGTATATTTGTCGGCTACTTTACTGGCAGCACAGGCATCAGGTTTGATCTTGGCCTCAAAACCACTATTAACTATCATTCCTATCACTTCTCTGATAAGTTCCCTGGTTTCACCACGACTTCCGACATCCAGATGCACTTCTACTTGCATATCTTCTCGTCCATGTTGACTGAAAGCTTCGGAAATTTGTCCGGCGAGACTAAGACTAAGAGATGCTTCAAAGAAAATACGCTGCCGCAGACTTTTTATATTTTGATGCATAAATTTATGGTAATAATAGCGGGCACCTTTACCTAAGCGGTGGACTATAATAGCACTGACAAAACATGTTCCTTCTGGTCGGGGATGAGAATCACTACCTACTAAGATCTTATATGTTTGATTTATATCTTCATTAACATAAGCTAATAAATCATCTATAACTTCATTGAGTTCCATTTCACCTTTACTGGGGCTATGAAAATTCATTGCTAGACCTCCTGCACGGACAGGTGGTCGGCCAAGAATGCGAAATCTTCCAACAGTAGGTTTTCCGGTCGGGCTAACGGTGAAATTCCCCATTGCTCAAGCCAGCCTTGTATTTGCTTTTTATCCTGTCCCGTGAAATCAGTACATATATTTAAAATAGTCTTACGCCGTTTCTGAAATGCTGCCCGCATGAAGGCCTTAAAATAGTTCTCATTTTTAACTTTGATTTTTGGGGGGCGGGGGGTGAGTTTTAAAACCGTGGAATCAACCTCTGGTCGAGGATAAAAACAATTACGGGATACATGCATTAAAAGTTCACAGTGAGAATAATAAGAAGTCATTAAAGTTAATAAGCCATATTCCTTAGTTCCTGGTTTAGCCATTATCCGCTGGGCTACTTCTTTTTGCATCATAAGAGTAGCTGAGATTAAATGAGGACAACGTTCCAGGAGATAGAAAATTATGGGTGTAGTAATGTTGTATGGGATATTGGCGCAAACTTGGTATGATACAGGCCTATCCAAAGCAAAAGCCTGACATAATTCCTTTTCCATATCAATTTTTAAAATGTCAGCAAATAGGACTTTTACATTATTATATTCAGCCAGGACTTCATCTAGTACCCCCTGTAAATCAGAGTCTATATCAACAGCCAAAACCCCTATGCCATAATGAGCTAATCTGGTTGTCAAGCCACCCATGCCTGGCCCGATCTCCACAATATAGTCTCCCAGGTTATTTCTACATGAACTGGCTATTTTGTTTAAGATGTTCCTATCTACTAAAAAATTCTGCCCATATTTTTTACGGGGCATAAAATCATAGCGCCGCATTAATTCTCGAACTTGTGATAAAGAATCTGCTGGTATCATACCTTTCTTCTAATTTTTTTAATTATACTACAAAATATATGTAAGCTAAAACCATACCTATAATGTAATTGTTCCTTTTCAAGATTATGACCCCGGAGATAAGATTTCCGGGGTCAGTAAATTTTTTTAAAATGCTGGGGTTTGCCGTTTAATTTGTCCACTTAAATCATTAATATCATCTTTAAATTTCTCTATAGGTTTACCTTCAATAATAGCTGCTGCTACATTATTTATCCGTTTAATCAAATTGGGGTCAGTAGTTACCAATACTTGTGATATATCAGCATCACTAGCCTTAATTTTGTTTACCACAGCATTTTTTACCTTATTTACCGTAGCTGTATCTCTTTTTGCGGTTGGTTCTAGGGTTATGCCTACCATTACTAGTAGTCCGCTTACATCATTCCTATCAGCAATGCTCTTATCATTGTTGTTATTAGCCATGTTGTTATTATTGTTAGCATTATTACTCATTTTGTTATTGGTGCTATTGGAAAAGTTATTGTCCGTCATATTCCCATTTTGGGAATCGTCGACCCCTGTATTAGTCATTCCTATGCTGGCTATAACAACACTGGCTCGCTGTACTCCCTCAACACTCTCCGCTGTTTTCGATAAGCTACTGGCCATTACCCGCCTTTCACTGGGGGTCATGTCAGCATCAACATCAGACTTCCTTTCCACCGTTGTATTAGGCTTCCTCTCCGGTGCGCTTGGCTTTTTAGAAGCATCCTGGCATCCCAGCAAACCTACAACCAGAAAGCTAACGCACAATAGCAATGTTAAAATCTTCCGCATGCTTTTTCACCTCCTTATAATGTTCCTTGTTTATTTTTCGGACTTTAGCGTTTTTTAAAACGAGGAAAAGCATGGAATTAATAATAGACACAGATAACACAGGTCCTTCGGACACACAGAATAACACTGATTTTTTTATTTAATTTTTTAAAAATGACGTCGGAGTACTTGTAAATCATTCAAGTTCTATTGCACCTACCCAGGGCAAGCGTAATGTTTATCTAAGCGCCGGAGGAATGGCTAACGACCAGGGATTGTATGTCTTACAGCACTACCCTTCTATTCATCCACGCAACGCCACAATTCCCCAGCCAAGAGACCGGCGACCAGCTTAGATATTGCTTCACGATTGCCCGCCTTCTTCTGTGCTATGCCTAATAGTCATAAAGGTAAAAAAAAGCGGAAACTTAAGTTTCCGCTACGGATGAAGAAAGGTGAAATAGCAAAAAGAAGCCATCATTCTAAGATAGCCTCTTTTTTGTTATTTAATCCAATATATAGACTTTAACCGTGCGTCGACCCCATTTTAAGCACTGGGAACGTTCTTCCATGAAAAGGTCCAATTTATTTCCCTTAATCGCTCCTCCGGTATCAGCAGCGTGGGCATAACCATAACCTTCGATATATAGGCGACTACCCATGGGAATAACCGCCGGATCTACAGCCACCATGCCTACCTCAGGGGTTTTCCCGGTAGCAGTGCGATAACCAGTATAGGTATAAGCCGAAGCCTCCATATAACGCGCTTCTTTAAAGCGCAAAAGCTGGTTGCCACGAGATACAGCAGTAATGGTACCCATAGCAATAACTCGGTTTTTTGGTTCCATCAAGGTTTCACTTTTAATTACTTCCCGCTTGGCCTCTACACCATTATGGTAAGTAATTTTAACCGTATTCCGGGCTAAGCCATTTTGACCAGAGCTTATAGTTTTAGTTAGCCCCCTCTCCAAAGTGTCATCAGTTGTCCGTACGACCCCATAAGGAATAGGTTCTTCTACCTGTATTTCGCTCTCAGTAACTCGAATTATTTCAATTTCCTGGTTAGGTATAGTCTTGTCAACCGGAGACGTTTTTACGATATCTTTAGCTCCTAATTTAACTCCTGCCAGCTGAATGGCTTTTTTAATAGTGACTGGAGTCGTCATTATAGTTTTAGTACGTCCGTCAGCGATAATTTTAACTGGGAAGGCCCTGGTTACCTTAATATGAGTGTCCTTTTTTACTTTTGTGTTTAAAGAAGGTTCAACCTTATCGTGTTTTCCCAGGGTTATGTCTTCCCTTGCCAGAACTCCTGCCACCGTGCTGGTAAAAAAGACTCGGCTCTTAATTACTTTTCCATCAACGGCAATGGTAACTGGTTTTTGTAAGGCAAAAAATAGACTTATTACAAGAACAATTAAGAGTACTGCGACTGTCAGGTAAGTCTTGCCCTTGGACCAGACAATCCCCATAACTCTCCTCCCTTTCATTCAAACTATTTAATGTAAATAGTTTGAATATCAACATTTTAGCCAAAAGTTCAGTTAAAAGTCAAATTCGCTGGTAGTTTAAGGCTGCATAGTGCATTTTTGGGCCTTATTCCAAAAAGGTGTTATATTTAATTATTATCGCTTTTCTTTTATTTTATTCCATGGGGTGCAAAAACACTGCCGAAATTACTTTTAACCGCTAAAAATAAAAGTCGAAGGAGAGTATTGCCTGTTAATATTGGACTCTAACCTGGGGAAAGGCGCCTCACTTTGAGGCCTTAATCATTTATACGGAATACGCATCTGGTGTTACGGTTGGTTAGATAGGCTATTTCTTGCAGGTTTTTATTGCGAATCTCCGCTAGTTTATGGGCAATATAAGCTACATTGGCAGGCTCGTTGCGCTTCCCGCGGACCGGTTCCGGACTTAAGTAGGGGCAGTCGGTTTCAATTAGGATACGGTCAAGAGATATTTTAGCTGCCACTTCAATTGTCTTTTTATTGTTTTTATAGGTTAAGGGTCCAGCAAAAGAAATGTAAAATCCCTGTTTCATTAATTCAATAGCCAGGGGGAGATATCCGGAATAACAGTGCATAACGCCCTCATTGCGTCCAGCTTTTTCTTTTTTTATTATTTTAAGCACTTCTTCGTGCGCATCGCGGTCATGGATAACGATAGGTTTATAAAGCTCTTGAGCCAATTTAATCTGCTCCACAAATGCTTTTTTCTGAATATCGCGGGGGGACAAGTCGCGATAGAAATCAAGACCAATTTCCCCAATAGCAACCACTTTGGGATCACGGGCCAAATCAAATAGCTGAGCGGTAATTTCACTGGTAAGAGTTTTGGCATCATGGGGATGTATGCCCACAACAGCATATATTTGCGGATATTGCTGCGCCATTTTAACTGCTTCGCAGGATGATTCATAATCAAAGCCTATGCAGATAATCTTTTCCAGATTAGCTTCCCTTGCGCGCTCCAAAACTTGCTCCAAATCCTCACTAAAATCCTTATCCTGCAAATGAGCATGACTATCAATTAACATAATAAACCCTCCAAAGTGTTAAGCTTACATCATTTAGGAGAGGAATTTATGTGTTCCTCTCCTATTCCCCACATTTATTTGACTCTATTCCCTGACGCTATACGTTCTAAGGTTAAAACTTCGACATCATTGTCCTCTGGATCTGAGGCAGCCAGAATCATACCTTGAGAGAGAGTTCCTCTTAATTTAGTGGGCTTAAGATTTGCTACCACAACTACCTTTTTACCCACTAATTCTTCTGGTTTATAATACTTGGCTATACCTGAGACTATAGTTCTTTCCTCTTCACCCAGCCGAACCTTAAGGACCAGCAATTTATCTGCCTTTTCCATCTTCTCGCAGGATATAACCTCGGCTACCCTTAAATCCATGCGGGCAAATTCATCTATAGTGATATACTCAGGCTGTTTCTTCTCTTCTTTTTCTAAAGCTTTATTTTCTGCCTCTTTTGTTTCTGCCTTTTTATCTTCCAATAATTTCTCCTCCTCTAGTGATTTTAAATCTATACGGGGAAATAGTACCTTCCCCCTAGTGACTGTGGTACCGCTGGCAGCTAGGCCCCATTTCCCAGCCTCTTGCCAGGTAATTGATGCAGGGTCGTCGAAAAACTTTATCTGCTCGTTTACTCTACATGGCAGGGTAGGCATAGCCGGAGCCAGCATAATTACTACCTTACGTATAGCCTCGACAAGATTATACATCACTGTACCCAGACGTGCCTTTTTACTTTCATCGCGGCCCAAAAGCCATGGTTCAGTCTCATCAATATATTTGTTAGCGCGGGAAACTAGTTTCATCACCGCAATTAAATAGGCGGAAAAATCAAGTTCTTCTAGTTTAGCCGTAGCTTCCTCATAAACTTGTCCCGCTAAATCCTGCAGTTTAATATCTAGTTCTTCCTGCTCTGCTGCCGCTGGTATAATACCATCAAAGTATTTAATTATCATGGCTACGGTGCGGCTGATAAGATTACCCAGATCATTAGCCAAATCTGAATTAATCCGATTAACCAGCATTTCTTCTGAGTACCAACCATCCTGACCGAAATTTAACTCTTTAATTAAATAGTAACGTACGGCATCTACTCCGTATTTATCAACTAAAATTAATGGATCCACCACGTTTCCCTTAGATTTAGACATTTTACCGCTCTCCAGCATTATCCAGCCATGACCAAATACCTTATCCGGCAAAGGTAAATCTAATGCCATTAACATAATAGGCCAAATAATAGCGTGAAAACGCAGTATATCCTTACCAATCATGTGTACGTTAGCCGGCCAATAGCGCTTAAATTTGGCTTCATCACTGCCATAGCCAATAGCACTCAAATAATTAATTAAGGCATCAAACCAAACATAAACCACATGTTTGTTATTAAACGGAACTGGTACTCCCCAGCTAAAGCTGGTACGTGACACACAAAGATCTTCCAAACCCATCTTAATAAAGCTAATTACTTCATTGCGACGTGATTCCGGCTGAATAAAGTCGGGGTGAGTCTCAATATGTTGCAACAAGCGCTCTGCATATTTGGACATCTTAAAAAAATAGCTTTCTTCTTTTAGTAATTCGACCTCTCGTCCACAATCGGGACATTTCCCTTCTTTTAGCTGCCGGGCAGTGAAAAAGGTTTCACAAGGGGTGCAATACCAACCTTCATATTCAGAAATAAATATGTCGCCTTTGTCATATACCTTTTGAAATACATTCTTTACTACTTCTTCATGGCGTTCCTCGGTAGTGCGGATAAAGTCATTATTAGTTATTAAAAGAGTATCCCAGAGCTTCTTTATATTACTGACTATAGTGTCAACATACTCTAATGGTTCCTTTCCCTTCTCCCGAGCTATTTTTTCTATTTTCTGACCATGTTCATCTGTTCCAGTCAAATAAAAAACATCATACCCCTGCATTCGCTTAAAACGGGCCATGCAATCAGCCGCCACCGTAGTGTAGGCATGACCTATATGTAAGTTGTCACTAGGGTAATAAATAGGGGTAGTGATGTAATAACTTTCTCTCGACAATGCAATCCCTCCTGTATTTACTATATCTTAATATAATTAAACACCTATTAATTGAATCTGCCAGGTTTCTTATATAATAAGCAATCTTATCCTTAATAGGCAAATGATTTGCTTGGATTAATTATAGGTTTGGTAATAATTAGTCTAATTATTCTAGGTTCTAAAATTATGCTTGTTGGTTCTAAATGTATTTCATCGCCATAATGAGCAATAAAATGATTTTATTCCTATTTTTTCGTGTTAAATGTAAAATTATTTCTTGACTTTTTCTCCCAGCAATGGTATATTTGCGGTGGACGATGAATTTTGTATATAGAGGAGGGTTGTAGTAATGATGAAGTCTACCGGAGTAGTTAGAAAAGTTGATGAGCTAGGCCGTATTGTTATTCCTATAGAATTACGACGTACAATGGGTATTGAAGAAAAAGATGCTCTAGAGATATATGTCGATTCTGATAAAATTATACTAAAAAAATATGAGCCTGCTTGCATTTTTTGCGGTAATGCTGAAGAAGTATTTAACTATAAAGGTAAAAACTTATGTAAAACTTGTCTAACCGAACTCATGAAACAAGTAGGTTAATACATAAAATTCTTTTTTTCGTTTTCCAGAAAATAATTATATAAAATCGATTTTTTTATACCATATTCGTGAGCCTTCTTTTTGAGGGCTTCTTTTTTATCCATTCCTTTTTGTATAAGTTCTTCCACCTCATCTGCTATTTCCCGGAGGTCTTTGGCTTTATCTCCTACCTGTTGGCCAGAGATTACCAGGCATATCTCTCCCCTAGGTGGATTAAGAGAGTAATAATGATACAATTCGTCAACGCTCCCTCTCTTAATCTCCTCATGTATTTTTGTAAGTTCACGGGTTATAGCTATTTTCCGTTCAGGACCCATGATCGTTTTAATATCTTGCAAACAAGCTACCAGACGATGAGGTGCCTCATATAAAATTATGGTGCGGGGTTCATCCTTTAAGGCCTGCAATTTTTCTTTTCTTTTGCTGCTTCGTGACGGCAAAAACCCTTCGAATACAAAGGCCTCAGTACTCATCCCTGACAGAGCCAAAGCAGATACCAAAGCTGAAGGTCCGGGTACAATCTCCAGAGCAATTCCCGCCTCTATTACTTTTTTTACCAAGCGTTCACCAGGATCAGATATAGTGGGCATACCTGCATCTGAAACCAAAGCAATACTTTTGCCCGATTGAAGCAGATTCACTATTTGCTCTTCCTTTTCCAGCTTGCTATATTCGTGATAACTTATCAAGGGTTTCTTTATTTTGTAACGGCTTAAAAGCTTTAAAGTGTGGCGCGTATCTTCACAGGCAATAATATCCACTTGACGCAGTGTCTTAAGTAAACGTATGGTAACATCCTCAAGGTTACCGATAGGAGTGCCACATATAAATAACTTACCCACTCTATCGCCCCTGTCCATAGTAGTAACTCATAACTTCTTCACTGTACTCACCCGGCTGTTTATATATAATTAGAGGAGAAAGGAGTTTAAAAGGGCCTTGTTTCCTCTTCTGTGCCTCTAGCAGAACCATCTTGGCTTCCTGTCCCGGAAAAGAATAAACTGCTCTTAGGCGGGAAGGCAGAAGCTTATACTTCTTACATAGATTGATAATTTCAATCAAGCGTTCAGCACGATGTATTATACAGAAACTTTTCCCAGGAGCCAGTAAGAAGGCAGCAGCTTTAATAAGCTCCTCCAGACTCAGGGTCAGTTCATGGCGAGCTATCGCTTCTTCCGGATTGCTGCTTATTCGTCCTTGTCCAGGACTCCAAAAAGGCGGGTTGCTTATCACCAGGTCAAAGGATCCTGGAGACAGGTACTTTTCTATATCTCTTATATCTCTATTAATAATCTGTACCCTGGATTCTAAGCCGTTATAAGCTATACTCCTTTGCGCCCGCTCTACCATCTGTTCTTGAATCTCGATTCCGGTTATCTCAAGTTCTGGTGAAAGTGCGGCTAAAAGATGTATTATTATTCCGTTCCCACAGCCCAAATCGATTGCTCTTTTAACCTTATTTAACCCGGCAAAATGCGCCAGCAATACCGGATCAATAGAAAAGCGGTAGCCTTTACGGGGTTGTATCAATTTAAGACCCCCGATAATTAAATCATCCAGGGTTTCTTCGTCTCTTATTAGTGTTTTTTTCACAGACTACTCCTTTTCCAAAAAAGCGATGCAAAATAAGCATTCTTCTCCACGCACTTGCCCAAAGGCGGCTGGACATATATGATATCCTTGACGGTAAATTCGACCCAAGTTTTCATAGCTTTCACCTTGCAATTCCAAGCTGTAGGAAGGTGGCGGGACTGGTTCGTCAACTTCCCTTATCTCTTTTTCTAAACGGCTGACCCGCTCCTTAAGCTCCCCCACTTCCAGCATCAATTCCCTCAAGATCAATCTCAACTCCTGCAGGATTTTCTCCATGGCTGTCCTCTCCTTTTTCCTTGCTCGATTCATACACCTCTGATTCATACTTGAGACAGCACATCAATCGCCCACATATACCGGAAATTTTTGCAGGGTTTAGTGATAGATTCTGCTCTTTAGCCATGCGGATAGAAACCGGTTCAAATTCACCTAAAAAGCAATTACAGCAAAGGACCCTTCCGCAGGTTCCTAGTCCACCCAACATTTTCGCCTCATCCCGTACTCCAATTTGCCGTAATTCTATTCTGGTTTTGAAGATAGCTGCCAAGTCTTTTACTAATTCGCGAAAATCTACGCGTCCTTCGGCGGTAAAGTAAAAAATAATTTTTCCCATATCAAAGGTATATTCAACATCTATTAAACGCATGGGAAGCCCATGTTCCTTAACTTTTTTTTTGCAAATCTCCATGGCCTCTTTTTCTTTTTGCTTATTCTTTTCATAAACCTGCATATCTTCATCTGTAGCTTTTCTAAGAACGCTCTTTAAAGGAAGTACTAAGTTGTCTTCACTCATTTCGCGGCTGCCAATGGCTACAAATCCACATTCTATACCTCGAACTGTCTCTACAATAACCGCCTCACCAGGATTAAGGTCCATACCTGGGCACTCGAAATAATATATTTTACCAGCAGGTTTAAATCTTACCCCTGCAACCCATGCCAATTTAATTCCTCCTTCATTCTCATTAACTATTGTATAGCATCCCATAATTCATAGCTTATAATAGTGTTTAGTAATAGAGGGTTCACATTACGCCGATAATAGGTTTTTAACTTATCTATATCCAAAATTACTTTCATTAATTTATTTCTATTTTTTCCTTCAAGTAAGGCAAAAATCTCGGGCGCTTCCGATGCCAATAATAAATCCTGACTTCCACCTTGCCTTACCAGTACATCTCTTAAAATTGTTTCCGCTATGTTAATAATTAACTCCGGATTCTGCTGTAATTTATCAGCCGCTTCGAATACAGCTACTCTGTGCCCTAATGCTAAGTCTTTTATCAGGCCCAGAGCAATTTCCCATGTATCCTGCAGTCCTTCTTCACTAGCAAAGCGAATGGCATTAGCCACACTTCCCTGACTCAGTTTAGCTGCACGAGCGGCTTGCTCTCCCTTAAAACCATGTTCATTTAAAAGCTTTTCTATTTCTTTTTCCGCTACCGGCAAAAAATGTAATATCTGACAGCGAGATACTATAGTTTCAAGTATATTTTCGTCATCACTGATTAATATTATTACCGCATAGTAGGGAGGCTCTTCTAAAGTCTTTAATAAAGCATTAGCTGCTTCCAGGCTCATTAAATGGGCATCCCTAATTATAGCTATGCGGTGCTTGGCTTGATAAGGTTTTAATGCCATCCAAGGTTCTAACTGGCGAGTTATTTGTTCTTTAGCTATCAAGCTGCGGTTCTCAATTTTTTCAATGACTAAAAGATCAGGATGTATCTGTTCTCTAAAGTATACTCCTGCCTGTTTATCTTCTTGACTGATAATACTACGAGCAAAGGCTAATGCCGCCTGCATTTTGCCCACGCCGGCCGGCCCAGCAAAAAGATAGGCATGACTTATGCTGCCATGGTCCAGACTTTTTTTTAGTTGATTAATAGCTTTATCTTGTCCCACGATGCCTAAAAAATAATCCATTATTAACTCCCCTATGCTTATGCCATTAGGTCTACCAGCATACCTCTTATCTTATCCAGGGTAGCTAACACTTCTATAGGTTCCTTACGCTGAGATATAAAATCTGCTATCATTTGCTCAACCTCGGCATCAATAGTTGCCACCGCAATCAATAGGCTTCGGCCCCGGCGGGTTCTCCCCCGTTCCTGCTTTATAGCATAAGCTCGGGTGGTAGCCTCAGCCAAAAACCTTTTTACTATCTTTTTGTAAAGCATTAGATCATATACGGTTAGGCTACGTTTCAGTTTCTCATTAAAACGGTCGATTTCTTTTAGAGCTTCTTGCATACGTAACTGGCTTTCCTTTTCGCGGTGCTCAAAAAGCTCGTGCTCGAAGGAAGAGTTTGCTCCCTGCTTTGTTCCTTTTATTCCAACCTGCCCTGGGGTATTAAAGCTATTGATTTTGTCTCTTTTGATTTTCATTCCAAACCCCCTGATCTAAAGCCAGTTAACAAAATCTTGCCTCTTTAAGCTGCTCCAAAAAACGCAGAGCATCTCTAAATACCTTATCCGGTTCTTGATCAGCATTAATAATTTTTATCCGCTCTGCCTCTTGTCGTGCCAATTGTAAGTACCCTTCCCGGACTTTATTTTGGAAAGTTAATCCTTCTTTCTCCAAACGGTCAGGAATTTCCTTTTTTCGCCTGAGCCAGGCTTTTTGGCAATCTATATCAAGCAGCAATGTCAAATCCGGTTTTAGGCCTCCTGTACACAGATGGTTTAGATGTTGTAAAAAATCTATATTAAGCCCTCTGCCATAGCCTTGGTAAGCTAAGGTAGAATCCATATAACGGTCGGCTAGTACTATCTTGCCCGCTAATAATGCCGGAAGTATGATTTCTTCTACTACCTGGCTACGGGCAGCAGCATAGAGCAAGGCTTCGGTTCTTGAGGTCATGCCCTGGTTGCTGACATCAAGCAGTAATTCTCTAATTTTTTCCGAAATGATGTTGCCGCCTGGTTCCCTTACCCCCAACACTTCCTTTTCCCATTTGTGCTCTAAATATGACTGTAAACGCTCTTTTAAACTGGTTTTCCCTGAACCATCTATTCCTTCTAGGCTGATAAAAATTCCTCTACCTACCAGAACCACCCTCTTATTTCCCTAGTTATATATAAAAGTTCATTTAACTTATTATAACTATAAACGTTCCTAATGGCATTCTTAACCGCTATCTGCAATAACGTTAATAAATTGCAAACTATGATCTTCCGGCCCTTGTACTGAAGCACCACTTTGAGCCAAATAGGAAAGATAATCAACCATTTCCTGGCTGATTAGCTCTCCCGGGAGAAGACAAGGAATTCCTGGTGGATAAGGGGCTATCATTTCCCCGGCTACCTGATTAGCTGCTTCTGTCAGAGCTACCCGCCGACAGCGACCTTTAAATGCCTGGCGGGGACTTAAGACTACTTTCGGTAGAGGAGGAATAAGGCTAATCTTGCTACTTTTTTCGCCTGAACCCGGATAGCTAGCAGCAATGGACTTTAAGGCCTGGTAAAATATCTCCCAGGCATTAGCCTCATGAAATAATGTAAACATAGCCAAAATCAAATTATTATCCGCCAGCTCTACTTGAATACGGTAATTTTCCCGCAGTATAGCAGCAAACTGGTAGCCCGTAAGAGCAGTTCCCTTTACTGATACTAATACTTTGAGTGGATCTAACTCCACTACTCCAGCTACATCCTGTAATTCCTCTTCCCAGACCTTAAGTCCGGGTATGCTGTTTATTTTAAGACGATAAGCGGAAGAAAGCTGGTAAGCCTTATTTAGTAATTTTTCTCCCTTCTCTTTCATAAACTGACAGGCCAGCTCAATGGAAGCCATAATAGGATAAGAAGGGCTAGTAGTAGTAAGGAGACTTACAGCCCTATCTATACGCAGGTCATCTGCCAAATCCGGAGCCAGGTTAAGAGCAGCTCCCTGGGTAAATACGGGCATGGTTTTATGCAAACCATTGACCACACCGTCTGCCCCTGCCCTTAAAGCTGACCGGGGAAATAAATTGCTGAAATAAAAATGGGCTCCATGGGCTTCATCTATTAGTAACCTTTTATGGTGATCATGAGTTATTCTAGAAATTGTACTTATATCACAAGTTGTCCCATAATAACTGGGACTACACAGGAATACAGCCGCAATGTCAGGATTACTATGCAACAGTTTCTCAACATCCTGGGCTGTAACTGCCAAAGCTATATCCAGATATGGATCCCGTTGAACTGGTATATATACCGGCATTGCCCCGGAAAGAACCATTCCTCCATAAAAAGAGCGGTGGGCATTCCGTGGGAGTAGGATCTTACTGCCTTCCGCAGCCAACGCCAGAAGCAAAGCATGAATCCCGGAGGTAGCGCCGTTTACAAGAAAAAATGATTTTGCGGAACCGAAAATTTCTGCCATTAATTGTTGGGACTCTTTTATGATTCCTGTAGGCAGATGCAAATCGTCCATTCCCCGTATTTCAGTTAGATCTAAAGCAGCTAATGCTTTAAATTCTTGCTGGTTAAACCCTATTCCAGCATGTCCCGGCATATGTAAACGCAAGATATCTAACCCGGCATATTGTTTTAAAGCCGAGTAAATAGGAGTCTCCAAGAAACATTCTCCCTCTCTTGTTACGCATTCTATTCAGTAATATTATAATAATTTCACTATTTGCTCTAGCAAAAAAGAAAGGGACGAAGTTATTAACTCCATCCCTTTCATGATTATCTACCAAATTTTTTTAATTTCTTCTATTAAATTCTGGTAATTACTTGTTCCCGCCTGTAGTGATACAATTTGTTGTTCACATTGTTCACAGATAAAAGCTTTCTTAATCTTTACGCCTCCTCGTATTCCCCCTTTAGGCACATTACCACATAGATAGCATCGAGGCAATAGAATGCCCCTACCCTTGCCTTCTTCTCTATTATATTCTAATTCCACCATATTCCCTTTTAATTTACTACCCAAACCACTTATCTTTTTAAGCCAATCTATTAAATCCATACCATTCCCCTTCAATTTGAGTATCTCCATTTCCTATTATCATATTCAGATAGTTGCAAAAGTGTTAATACAAGGGACTAAGTGTGGAGTAAGGGGTAAATGTTTGCATATTTAATTTTGAAGCGAAAAATTCAAGAAGTTTCCGAGGGGGCCATTGTTCGCCATGGATGTTTTCATCAGAAAATATTAAAATCCTGGCGACGACCTACTCTCCCACAAGTTAATGCAGTACCATCGGCGCTGGAGAGCTTAACTGCCGTGTTCGGTATGGGAACGGGTGTACCCTCTCCGCTATTATCACCAGGATTTCTTCATGCAATTAATAATTATGAATTAATAATTAAGAATTATTGTTGAAATACTCCGTATTTCTTTTTCCTTCATTCTTCATTCTTAATTCTCAATTCTTAATTCAATTTATTATAAGTTTCTTTCAAAACTGCACAGGGCTTTTTCGCAGTCCGTTCTCTTTTAGGTCAAGCCCTCGGTCTATTAGTACCGGTCAGCTTAATGCATCACTACACTTACACTCCCGGCCTATCTACCACTTAGTCTTTGTGGGACCTTACTTCCTTATAGGAATGGGAGAACTCATCTTGAGGTCGGCTTCGCGCTTAGATGCTTTCAGCGCTTATCCTTCCCAGACATAGCTACCCAGCTGTGCTTCTGGCGAAACAACTGGTACACCAGCGGTCTGTCCATCCCGGTCCTCTCGTACTAGGGACAGATCCTCTCAATTCTCCTACGCCTGCGATGGATAGGGACCGAACTGTCTCACGACGTTCTGAACCCAGCTCACGTACCACTTTAATGGGCGAACAG
>ENA-OWOZ01001634-OWOZ01001634.1-bioreactor-metagenome-genome-assembly--contig:-NODE-1634-length-19711-cov-3.361159_pt1 | contig 19711 bp, 19 predicted proteins | sample MGYA00238140_ERZ651804 | MGnify/ENA primary metagenome ERZ651804 (study PRJEB26910, sample SAMN07631232) | bioreactor metagenome | isolation source: Switchgrass digestor | place: USA: Dartmouth... | reverse complement strand
ATTATATTCAACAGGTAGTGTAACTATCTGAAATAGCACTACTGCACTAAAAAGATAAATACCAAGGTCAAAAAGCTGCATCATATTCAACACAAAAGCAATAAGTATTAGAAACCATGCTGCCTGAGAGCCAATGGAAGCTATAGGAGCTATTGTATTTCTCACCGTAAGGGGTACATAACTCTCGCTATGTTGCACCGCATGGCCACACTCATGAGCAGCTACTCCTGCTGAAGCAAGTGAGGTTCCGTTATATACATCATGAGATAGTCTCAATACTCTGCTTCGTGGATCATAATGATCCGTCAAATGTCCCCTTACCATTTCTATTGGAACATTGTACAAGCCGTTTGCATCCAATATTCTCCTAGCAACCTCGTAGCCTGTGTATCCATTGCTGTTTCTTACTCTCAAAAATTTATTGAAAGTAGATGATATCTTTGTCTGGGCATAGAAGGCAAATATCATAGCAGGTATAAGAAAAATAAATGTAGGATCATATCTGTATCCGTAGAACATATTTACCCCTCCTTAATCCACTGATGTATTTTTTTCTATACTGTGACCTCTCAAATAAGCCCCAACATCCATTCGTTTTTGATTTTCAAATTGAATCTCCTTAACAGCCAAAAATCCTTTTCCACAGCTAATGATTATATTATCCTTGTTGACTTCAGTAATTACTCCATAATCTTTGTTCTCTCTCTCTTCATCTATAATATCTGCTGAAAAAATCTTAAACATTTTCCCATTGTAATAGGAAAAAGCACTAGGCCATGGATATGTACCTCTTATCAAGTTTTTGATCTTTCTAGAGCTCCAAGACCACTCAATTTTACCTGTATCCTTTTTTAGAATAGGAGCATATGTGGCTTCACTATCATTCTGTTTTGTCCTTATTATTTTACCATTGGCAATATTTTCTAATGTTTCAATTAGCACTTCCGCACCAAGAATCGAAAGTTCATCGTGGAGTTCTTGGGCATTCATGTCTTCACCAATATTAACTTCTCTTTTCAGAATCATATCGCCAGTGTCAAGTCCAATATCCATATACATGGTTGTTATACCGGTTACTTTGTCTCCGTTAATAATGCTCCAATTAATGGGTGCAGCTCCTCTTAACTTAGGAAGTAATGATGCATGAACGTTAATACAGCCTAAAGGAGGTATGTCCAGTATCTCCTTAGAAAGTATCTGCCCAAATGCAACAACAACAATTGCATCGGGTTCTAATTTCCTTAGTGTTTCAACAAATTCTGGAGTTTTTATTTTTTCAGGTTGATAAACCTGAATACCCAGATCCAATGCAGTATCCTTTACCGGGGGGTAAACCATTTTTTTCCCCCTTCCCTTTGGCCTGTCTGGCTGTACTACAGCAGCACAAACATCATGTCCATTTTCATGCAGTGCTCTTAAGCTAGGCACAGCGAAATCCGGTGTTCCCATAAAAACTATTCTCATGTTAATCTCTTCCTTGTTCTTTTATAGTTATAGCCTTATCAGTAAATAGTATTCCATTTAAATGATCTATTTCATGACAAAGTGCAACTGCTAGTAGATCTTCTCCAATTATTTCAAAGGTCTCTCCTTTTCTGTTCAGAGCCCTCACTATCACTTTCTCAGGTCTTTTTACAACCCCACTTTTCCCAGGAATACTCAAACATCCTTCTTCTCTAAGCTGTTCACCTTTTTCATATACTATAACAGGGTTTATCAGCTCTATTAATCCTTCTCCAACATCTATAACCACTACCCTTCTCAGTACTCCTACCTGGGGAGCAGCTAAGCCTACTCCTTCTGCAGCTCTCATGGTCTCAGTCATATCATCCAATAATGTTAAAATTCTTTCATCTATAATCTCAACTTTTCTTGAAGTTTTTCTTAATATTTCATCCGAATCCTTTCTTATTGCTCTAATAGCCATCATATTCCTCCTATCATTTACCTTAACATTACTATAGCATACTTAGAGGATTTATATCCACACTTATGCCTATCTCGCTCAGATTTAATGTGTTTGAACTGTAAAAATCCTTAATCAGTTCCAATAGCTTATTTTCTTTATCAGCTTTCAATACCAGCTGCCATCTGTGCCTGTTATTTATTCTTGATAGAGGGGCAGGAGAGGGACCCCAGATTTCAATATCCTTTTTATCACTTCTTAAACTGTTAATCAAATCTCCTACTTCTCTAGCTGCTCTAATAACCTTATCTTCTTTATATCCGCTTATGACTATTTGCCCCAGATGAGAAAATGGCGGATAATTCATTTCTTTTCTCAGCCTTATTTCATCCTTGAAAAATCCTACATAATCATGTTTTCTTGCATGGATCAGGCTGTAGTGATGAGGAGAATAGGATTGTATGATTACTACTCCCGGTTTATCTCCTCTCCCTGCTCTTCCAGCTGATTGGGTCACCATCTGAAATGTTCTTTCCCCAGCCCTGAAATCCGGTAAATTCAAATAAGTATCCGAAGTAATGATACCTACCAAGGTTACATCAGGGAAATCATGACCCTTTCCAATCATTTGTGTACCAATCAACACTTGAGCTTCTTTATTTCTAAATTTATCAAGTATTATTTTATGAGAGTTTTTTTTAGTAGTTGTATCTGCATCCATTCTTAAAATTTTAATTTTCCCGAAAGCACCTTCAAATTCTTTCTCCACTCTTTGAGTTCCAATGCCGAAATATTTTATATACTTGCTTTTGCAACTCGGGCATACCTTAGGATTGGCTTTTGAATAGCCACAATAATGGCAGGAAAGATAGTCACCCTTAGCATGATAAGTCAGAGAAATATTGCAGTTTGGGCATTTAGCAACATAACCACAGCTCCTGCAGGAAACAAAAGTAGAATAGCCTCTTCTGTTTAGAAAGAGTATTAATTGATTACCACTATTTAATGCATTATTAATTTCCTCAGTAAGCCTATTGCTAAAGATGCTTTTATTTCCAGATTTCAACTCTTCCCTCATATCTATTATCTCTATATCCGGCATCTTTTTGTTGTTTACTCTGCTGTCTATGGAAACCAGTTTCATCCTGTTAAGGTTATTAACAGCTTTATAATAGCTTTCTATGGAAGGAGTAGCAGAACCAAACAATAAGTTGGCCCCTTCAATCTCACTCCTCTTCATAGCCACTTCCCTTGCATCATATTTAGGCCTTGTCTCAGATTTATATGTACTCTCATGCTCTTCATCTATTATTATTATTCCCAAATTGTTAAAGGGTGCAAATATGGCAGACCTTGCTCCAATAGCTACTTTTGCTTTTCCTTCAGCTATTCTTCTCCACTCGTCATACTTCTCTCCACTGGAGAGACCGCTGTGAAGCACCGCTACAGTGTTGCCAAATCTGCTTATAAAGCGCCTGATCATCTGTGGTGTTAATGATATCTCAGGAACGAGCACTATTCCTTGTTTTCCCTTTTCTAGCTCTGTCTCAATCAGTTGCAGGTATATTTCTGTTTTTCCACTGCCTGTAACTCCGTTAAGGAGTACATGGTTGCCTTCATCAAAATAGTTCTTTATTTCTTTCACTGCCCTTTGCTGCTCAACGGTAAGGACTTTTTTTTCCTCTAAAGGCAATTCCTCTTGTGTCAACCTATAGGCTTCCCTTTCTTCGACTTTTATATATCCTTTTTTCAGCATTGTATTGATGGTTTCCTGTCCTATTGAATAGTCCTTTTTTAATACTTCAATGTTGATACCTGGATTTTTGCATACCAAATCCATTAGCAATTTTTGTTTCTTTGCAGCAGCAGAAATAATCATATTATGGGTATTGTTGGGATACACGAATTTGTCATACTTAATGCTTTCTTGTTTTTTTATTATCTGTCTCTTCCTTAGTATTCCTAGTTTTATAAGCTTTTTTAGCGCATTCTCCAACAAGTTATCATTAAAGCTATCCCTTAATTCCTCCTTTGTGGCACTATCTCCGTTTTCCACTATAAATTCCACTATCTCCGTAAGTATTTCCGGATACCCTTCTTTCAGTAAATCTATACCTTTATTGCTATTGTTCAGTTCATAACGATATGTATTTTTAATTCTTATATTTGCAGGCAATGCACCATGGATGGCTTCGATATAATAACAAAGGTACTTTTCTCGAATCCAAGCAATCAGTTTTAACATATTTGGAGATAAGAACACCTCATTGCTAGTCAAACTAATTATGGATTTTAGTTTGCTTATTTCAAAATCAATGCTGTCTGTTATCCCCACAACATAGCCTTCTACTTTTTTGTTTGACCTGCCAAAAGGCACTATTACTCTGTGTCCTATACTCAGATTCATGTCATCCGGTATTAAATAGCTATATACTCTGTCCGTTTCTTTGCACTTATTATCTACAATGATTTGAGCAATTTTTATATCTTTCATTTAACCTCACTTCCCCCATTCCATGGCTAACGTGGCTGCCAGAAAAGAGTTTTAAAAAAGCGCACTTAAGTACGCTCTATTTTAAGTATTTTATCCAATATCAAATCAGCCAGCTGAGATTTTGGCATCTTAGGCAAACTTTCAACATTTCCATTTCTATCAATTATTTTTACAACATTGGTGTCGGAAGCGAAGCCTGCCCCTTCAGTAAACAAATCATTGGCAACAATAAAATCAAGATTTTTCTTTAAAACCTTTTCTTTAGCATTTTCAATGAGGTTTTGGGTCTCCATAGCAAAACCTACAAGTATCTTATCCTCTTTTATTTTACCAAGTTCAAGTAGTATATCAGGATTTTTTGCAAGTTCTATACAAAGGTTTTGGTCACTTTTCTTCATTTTTTGTTCATGAGCAACTGCAGGCGCATAATCTGCAACTGCTGCACTCTTAATTATTATTTGTGCTTCATGGAAATGTTCCATAATTCTTTTTTGCATTTCCTTTGCTGAATTTACAGGAATAATATTTACCCCATTAGGAGCCTCCAAAGAAGTTGGCCCTGATATAAGATATACCTTAGCCCCTCTTTCAGCAGCTTTTTCTGCAATTGCATAACCCATTTTGCCAGTGGAATGATTTGATATGAATCGCACTGGATCAATGGCTTCTCTAGTAGGTCCTGCAGTAACAATAATTGTTTTGCCTTCAAAATCTCTCTTTTGATTTAATATATTACTAATATAGGTTTCTATGTCTCCTGGCTCTGCCATTTTGCCTTTACCTATATCGCCACAGGCAAGTCTGCCTTCGCCAGGCTCTATAAACTTATAACCTAGTTCTTTCAAACGATTTATATTTGACTGTAATATCTTGTTTTCATACATGTTGCAGTTCATAGCAGGTGCAAATACTATCGGTGCTCTGGTTGCCATCACTGTTGTAGTAAGCATATCATCAGCTATTCCATTTGCAATTTTTCCAATTATATTGGCTGTTGCAGGAGCAATTATAACCAAATCAGCCTTCTTTGCGAGAGATATATGCTGTATCTCCCAATATTTAGGTTCTTTAAACATGTCGACAATGACTTGGTTAGAAGATAAAGCCTGAAATGTCAACGGATTGATAAATTTCACAGCATTTTCGGTCATAATTACATCCACATTGGCTTCAGCCTTCACTAAACGACTAACTAAATCACAGGATTTATAAGCTGCTATTCCACCGCAAACACCCAGCACAATATTTTTATTCTTTAACATCTACTTCACCTGATTGCTTGTTTTGTTTACCACTGACACATTCCAATTTGCCTTCAGCAATTTCATGCATGGCTATGGTCACTGGCTTGATAGAATTTGTCTCTACAAGGCTTGGTTGACCATCCACCAACTGTCTGGCTCTTTTAGCCACCGCAACAACAAGAGTATACTTGCTATCAACCTTTTCCAGCAATTTATTTATTGTAGGACTTATCATCATTATAATTCCTCCTTGAATTCTGACAAATCAATATGGTATCTACTTAATCTGCACTTTTCTGCTTTGATTATACAATAAATTTTTTCCACAGCGTTGTGCAAATCATCATTTATAACTATATAGTTATAATATTTAGCTTGCTCTATCTCTTCATAGGCACATTTCATTCTTTTATCTATATCCTTCTGAGCCTCAGTGCCTCTTTTCATAATCCTGCTCTTCAGTTCCTTAAAAGAAGGAGGCATTATAAAAATAAAAATCCCATCCTTATAATTTTGTCTAACTTGCTTTGCCCCCTGAATATCAATCTCTAATATGACATCTTTTCCTTGATTGATTTTATCAATCACATATTTTTTTGGGGTTCCATAGTAATTATCATAAACCTGGGCATACTCTAAAAACTCCCCATGCTCTACCATTTTCCCGAAGGATTCTTTATCAATAAAATGATAGTTAACTCCATTGATTTCATTAGGCCTGGGATTTCTTGTAGTAGCAGAAATAGAGAGTTCTAAGTTTTCTATATTTCTCTTAAACAATTCCTTGCATATTGTCCCTTTACCTACCGCAGAAGGTCCCGAGATTACAATAAGCAAGCCTTTATTATCTATCATTGGTCTCACCTTATCAATTTATTTATTACTATTCTTGAACATCTTCCTCTTCAACTTCATCCACCTTACCTACTAATCTATGGGCTACTGTTTCAGGTTGAACTGCGGATAATATGATGTGATCACTGTCTGTGATAATTACTGCTCTAGTTCTCCTGCCATAGGTTGCATCTATCAGCATCCCTCTATCTCTGGCTTCTTGAATAATCCTCTTTATTGGTGCTGACTCAGGGCTTACAATTGCAACCAGCCTATTAGCCGATACAATATTACCAAACCCAATATTGATAAGTTTAATGCTCATTATAAATCCTCCTAATCTATTATTCTATATTTTGTATTTGTTCCCTGATTTTTTCTATTTGAGTTTTCAAATTAACTACATTATTAATTATATCTATGTCAGTAGCTTTTGAACCAATTGTATTTACTTCTCTATTCATCTCCTGAACTATAAAATCCAGCTTTCTTCCTATAGAAGATTGGGAATCCAAGGTTTTTTCAAACTCAGCGACATGGCTTCTAAGTCTTACTATTTCTTCATCTATACTGCTCTTATCTGCCATTATTGCAATCTCAGTAATTAATCTGCTTTCATCTACGGCAACACCCTGAGTTAATTCTGAAATCCTTTCCCGAAGCTTTGCCATATACTCTTCAACCACGCTATCTGCCTTATCATCTATTTCATCAATAATGTTTCTGATATCATATAGTTTCATCTTTATATCTTCAGATAATCTATACCCTTCTCTCTCCTTCATATTGTGTAATTCCTCAAAAGCTTTCTCCAATGCAATTTTTAAAATGTTCCAGATCTCATCTTCTTCTTTTTCAACTTTCTCAACTTTAAAAATGTCTGAAAATCTGGTCAATAAAGAAAGGCTTATATCATCATTGATGCCGAATTCATCCTTTATGACCTTCAGACAATTTATATAAGATTTTGTTAAGTTTGTATCTATTTTTATATCAACATCCTGACCAAAGGAATCATAGTTAACAAAAATATCTACCTTACCTCTACCTATCTGAGAAGATGCATATTCTCTAACTTTATCTTCCAACCCCAATAGAGATTTAGGAAGTCTAACTGAAAAATCACTATACCTATGATTGACTGACCTTACATCTACAATGAAACTATAATTATCTTCTGCATATTCACCTCTACCAAAACCAGTCATGCTATTTGCCATCATATCATTCCTTCCAGATAGTATTTAGGAAATCTTCCTTTTTCTTAAGTTCTATATAATTTTATATAATTTCATTCAAAAAAACAATAGAATATACCAAAGATTTCTTTACTAAACATCTAATTCATATTGTCCCGAAAAGACTTCTGTTGCTCCGCCTTCCATAAATATATTATTCTCTCCATCCCATTGGATAATAAGATCTCCGCCTCTTAGATGCACCAAAACTCTGTTATCAAGCAAATCATTTATAATACCTGCAGCAACGCTGGCACAGGATCCTGTCCCACATGCAAGAGTATACCCGGCACCTCTTTCCCAAGTTCTCAGCACTATTTCATTTCTGCTCAGTATTTTAACAAAATTTACATTGGTTTTCTTAGGAAAATAGAAACTCTCTTCAATAGCCTTTCCTTCTTTTATTATATCTTCATCAAGTAATTGATCCTTAAAAATAACAGTATGTGGAACACCCATCAACATAGCAGTTATGTCATAAGCTAAAGCACCAACTTCTATCCTTTTTTCTTTAACAATTTCGCAATCTATATTGCATGGAATTACTTTAGGGTCAAATACTGGCTTCCCCATATCTACTCTTATGTTTGTTACAATTTCATTTTGTGTCTCCAACTCTGGAATTATTACTCCTGATAGTGTTTCTATTCTAATTTTTTTCTTTTTAATAATTCCTTTTTCATAAATATATTTTGCAAAGCATCTTGTTGCATTGCCGCACATTTCTGCCTGACTACCGTCTGAATTATGTATAACCATCCTAATATCTTGCGTTTCACTGTTTTCAACCAAAAGAATGCCATCTGCCCCTATTCCAAAATTCCTATGGCAGATAGCTCTTATTTTATCCGGATTCAAATGTATACTATTATCCCTGTTTTCAAAAATGATAAAATCATTGCCAAGTCCATGATATTTATAAAATTCCATAATTTTTACCCTCCCGTAAATCTCTTATTGTGTATTATAGCATATAGCAGTTTATATAACATATATGTATTTAAAATATCTAAGCGAAAATATTAATTAGAAACCTTTACGAGTTTTTAATAGAGTTAAATATAATCTTTAAATTTTATTCACAAATCATGAATAAAATTTATCTATTGGTGTAATTCTGTTATAATCTTATTAGTTTTAAATAATTGAGAAGATTCTAGGAGGTATTGACATGCCCTTTGATGGTATAACAGTAAGTTCTCTTGTCAATGAGTTGGAAAGTACCATACTTAATGGAAGAATAGAAAAGATATATCAGCCTGAGAAAGATGAGTTAAATATTAACATCAGAAATAATAAAACAAATTATAGACTTGTGATTTCTGCTAGCCCCATGTACCCGAAAATGCATCTTACAGAAGCTGTAAAAAGCAATCCCTTAACTGCTCCTGCATTCTGTATGCTTCTAAGAAAGCACCTAACTAGCAGCAGAATCATAAGCATAAAGCAGCCTAGCCTTGAAAGAATTATTGAATTGTCATTCAACTGTGTTGATGAAATGGGTTATAGTGTTGAAAAATCTTTAATTGTTGAAATAATGGGGCGTCACAGCAATATTATATTTATTGACAGTGAAAGCAGGGTCATAATTGACAGCATAAAAAGAGTGGGAAATGACATGAGCAGTGTAAGAACTGTTATGCCTGGTTTTAAATATATTTATCCTCCATCAGCAGATAAAATAGATCCACTTACAATCAATAGCGAAGACTTTCTATCCTCAATTAAAACCGAAGCAGGAAGTGTTAAGGCACATAAACACCTGGTGAAAACCTTCTATGGAATAAGCCCTGTCATCGCTCAGGAAATATGTTTTAGAGCAAGAATTGATGGAGATTCTGATATAAAAAAACTCGATAAAAACAGCATTTTTGCTCTTTTTGGAGAGTTTAATAATGTAATGGAAGAGATAAAAAATAAAAATTTTACACCAAATATAATAAGGGAAGGAACAAAAAATATTGATTTCTCTCCTTTGAAATTAAGTATTTATAGCAGCCATGAGATATTAAAAACCAATAGTATAAGTAAAGCTATAGAAGAGTTTTATTTTCAAAAAGACCTTCAGGACAGAATCAAACAAAGAACTGGTGATTTAAGCAGAATTTTAAAGACTAGGCTGGAAAGAAGTGAAAAGAAATTAGGGATACTGGAATCAGAATTAGCCGAAGCAAAGAATTCTGAATATTATAGACTATGTGCCGATATAATAATGTCAAATCTTTACAGGCTACACAAAGGGCAAGATAAAGCAGTATTGCCTAATTTCTACAGTCCTGAAGGAGAAGATATTGAAATAAAACTGGATCCCAGACTATCACCTAGTGATAATGCTCAGAAATATTATAAGCAATATAATAAATCAAAAGGAGCCAAAAAAATTATAAAAGAGCAAATTGAACAGGTTCTGGATGAAATAGTCTACTTAGAAAGTATACAGGATAGTTTGAGCAAAAGCCTGAATGAATCTGAGATAAATGAAATAAGGCAGGAACTGATACAGGAAGGATATATTAAGAGCAGGAAGGAAAATAAGAAGGGAACGAAAAACTCTCAAAAGCCTTCAAAACCCATGCATTTTATATCGTCATCAGGCTTTAATATATATGTAGGAAAAAATAATATGCAAAATGATTACTTGACACTTAAGCTTGCCTCTGCAAATGATTTATGGTTTCATACCAAAGACATACCCGGCTCCCACGTCATTTTAAAAACTGAAGGTAGAGAACCTGATGAAAATACTTTGATTGAAGCAGCAACCTTAGCTGCTTATTACAGCAAAGGCAAACTATCATCTAATGTTCCTGTAGATTATACACAAAAGAAAAATGTGAAGAAACCATCTGGTGCAAAGCCAGGTAAAGTGATATATGAAAATTATAAAACCATATATATAACCCCAGATGAAGAAATGGTTAATAAAATGAAAAATAAAGGGTCTGGCATTTAAGTCAGACCCTAACTTTTATCTTCTTTTATAACTTATTAGAGAATATGGCAAGCACAACTATTATCAGTATACCAAATATCATCAAGCTTGTTTGTTCTATAGCCATTATTCCCATAATAGCAACTATACCTATCAATACAGGAATAACGAATTTAACTAAAGCATACCAGGCTTCAAATAAACCAAATGGCACTGCGCCTCCATTTGTAAGCTCATCTTTAAGATCTTCTTTCTTAACAAACCAACCTGTAAATATAGCAAGAAGCATACCGCCGATTGCCAGGAATATCTTATCAGTTAATATATCAAAGAAGTCAAAGAATCCTACTCCCAAGATCTTTACTCCTGCTAATGCACCCAGTGACAGTGATGACAGTATGCACAATACAGCCATAATTATGGCAGTGCCATAAACCGCAGACTTTCTAGCCATTTTCCTTTGATCTATAAGATATGCAACAACAACTTCCAGCAATGAAACTGAAGAAGTAAGAGCTGCAATCATCAGAGCTAAGAAGAATATTGCTGAGAATAGAACTCCAATTCCTCCCATTTCAGCAAATATAGTTGGAGCAACTACAAAAACAAGTCCAGGACCTGCAGCTGGTTCCAAACCAAATGCAAATATTGCTGGGAACAAAGCGATACCTGCTAATAAAGCAACACTTGTATCCATCAATGTTACAATCAGTGCATTGTTTGGAAGCTTTTCCTGCTTATTAAGATAACTACCATATGTTATCATACAACCCATTCCAAGACTAAGTGAGAAGAATGCCTGACCTAAAGCTGCCAGGAAAGTCTGCCCCGTTACCTTTGAGAAATCTGGTTTGAATAAGAACTCTAAACCTGCTCCTGCTCCTGGTAAGCTTATACTCTTTATAGCAACGATAATCAAGAGTATATATAGCATTGGCATCAATATTTTGCCTGCCTTCTCAATTCCTCCTGCGACGCCTCTAGCTACTATATATACATTTACTGCTAGATAAAGAACCATCCATATTAAAGGTTCAATGGAATTCCCTATAAAGGCACCAAATACATCTCCTATAGCTTCTGGTGCTCCTAGAAGTCCGGTAAAAGATTTAAAGATATAAGCTAATGCCCATCCACCAACTACCGGATAGAAACCCATGATAAAGAATGCACTAAGCACTCCAAGTACTCCTGCAAAAGTCCATCTGGAACTATAACTCTTGTATGCTCCGACTGCTGCTAGGCTAGTTCTTCTTCCTACTGCAAACTCGGCAATCATAATACTAAGCCCAATAAATATAATACAGCCTAAATAAATAACAATAAATGCGCCTCCACCATTTTCACCGGTCAAGTATGGGAATCTCCAGATGTTCCCTAATCCAACTGCCGAACCAGCTGCTGCCATGATAAATCCAATACGGGAACCCCAATTTTCTCTTCCTTTTTGTTCCATTTTTTGCACCTTCCTTTCTTTTTTTTATAACCCAGAGGAACGAAGAATATTAAATATAAAAGCTTTCCATCATGGGTTTTAAGAAAGACTTAAGAAATGAAAAATATGAATCAAGTCCTTCTTAACATAATATTATTTATGTCAATCAAATATTGTCTTTGCTCATCACCCCTTTCAAAAAATTTTTCTTTATATTTATTCTACAAAGATAAGAATATACCTTCTATTTTTTCCTAATTTTTTAACTTTTCAGAAAATATTTAAATTACTAAAATTTTTTAACGTCTCTTAATTTTTTAGAATTTTCTAAATCAATATATTATTGCAATTATATAATATTTTTTTCCATGATTCAATATTTGATAAATTATTAACTGTTTTTTATTGCATTTTTCGACTTCCCGGTTTATAAGGGATAGATCCTGATTTACACAAAGGACATTTATCTGCATCAAAAGCTTCTACATCTACTCTGATTACATTTTCAAATGGACACATAAAATCTGCCAGACCATTGCTCCTGTCTATTACAGAGCCCACAGCTACAACACTGCTTCCTATACTTTCTACCAAAGCAATTACTTCTTTCACAGAGCCTCCAGTGGTAACCACATCTTCCACTACTATAACTCTAGAGCCTTTTTTAATTTCAAAGCCTCTTCTCAACTTCATTACTCCATTCTCTCTTTCAGCGAACAGAGCTTTCAGCCCCATTTGTCTAGCTACTTCATAAGCAAGAATTATTCCCCCTATAGCAGGTCCAATTATCACATCTGCATTATATTTCTTCAGTTTGTCAGCAAGCTCTGTTGAAATAGCTTCGCTGTATTCAGGGTATTGGAATAACTTAGCACATTGTAGATATTTATTGCTATGCTTGCCGGAAGTAAGTAAGAAGTGTCCCTCTAACAATACATCACACTTAATTAATATTTCAGTTATCTCCTTATTATTCATGTTATTTAACGCCTCCATTGATTTTTATTTCACTTGTATTGCCTATGCCATTTTCCACCATATACTTTTCTATACCTTCCAACACTTCTATAGGAGCCAATGGATTGTAGAAATTCGCGGTGCCTATTGAGATTGCATCTGCGCCTGCCATCATAAATTCAATAGCATCCTGCCAATTGCTAATACCCCCCATACCGATTACAGGAATGTTAACTTTTTGTGCAACCTGCCAAACCATTCTTAAGGATATGGGTTTTACTGCAGGTCCTGATAGTCCTGCTACAATGTTATGAAAGTAGGGCTTTCTGTTTTCAATATCTATTGCCATACCCATTATAGTATTTATGAGAGATATGCAGTCTGCACCTGCCTCTTCAGCGGCTAAGGCCATTTCTGTTATATCTGTTACATTTGGAGATAGTTTCACTATTATAGGAATGCTACAGTTCTTTCTCACTTCTTTTGTAACCTCATATACAGAATCGGACTTGGTTCCAAATGCAATACCACCTTCTTTTACATTGGGACAAGAAACATTAAGCTCAATTAAATCCACATGGTCATTTAGTTCTTTTGCCATTAATGAGTATTCCTCTATGGTATTGCCGGAGATATTAGCAATTATGGGTACACTATATTTTTTTAAAAAGGGCAGTTCTTTTTCAATAAATACATCCAATCCAGGGTTCTCAAGTCCCACACTGTTCAGTATCCCTGCAGGGGTCTCCATTATCCTAGGGGGTTTATTGCCTTTCCTCGGTTTAAGAGTAATACCCTTTACAGCTACTCCTCCAAGCAGATTAAGATCATAAAACTTTGAGTACTCTTTTCCAAATCCGAAGGTACCAGAAGACACCAATACTGGATTCTTAAGCTTCACTCCACCAATATCAACTCTCATATCAATCATCAAGATTCACCTCTTTGCTATTAAATACAGGCCCATCAGTACACACTTTTTTATATTCTTCATTGCTACTGCTTTCACAGGCACACACAAGACAAGCACCAATACCGCACCCCATTCTTTCCTCCATGGAAATATAGCATTCTATGTGATTTTTTTCACAAAGCTTTTTCACAGCCCTCAACATTATCTTAGGTCCACAGACATATACCAAATCGTAATTATAGATATTTCTTTCAAGGGCTTCTATTGGATAACCTTTATTCCCTCTGCTTCCATCCTCTGTGTATATCCAAATATTATCTGAATACTTCATGAAATCCTCAATCATATAGGCTTCGTCCCTAAAGCCTAAGTATATATCAGAGCTCTTCAACCTTTTGCTCAAGTATAGCAGAGGTGCTATTCCAATTCCTCCTCCAATTATTGCTGCTCTTTTATTTTCAAATGTAGGGAAACCCTTGCCCAAAGGTCCTAATATATCTATAAAATCATTTGGTTTTGCATTTGCAAAAAGCCTGGTTCCTTTCCCACATACTCTATAAAGCAATGTAATCCAGCTTTTATCTAGGTCCAAATCACAAATGCTTATAGGTCTTCTCAATAAAGGGTCGTAGCTCTCCCCAGCCTTTATGTGCAGAAATTGGCCTGGCATAGCCATCTTTGAAATAATCTTTGATTCAATAACCATTTTATATATGCTTTCAGCAACTTTGTCGTTGGATATAATTCTACATACCTCTCTTATCATTTATCTGCCTCCTACCAAGCAACTTTTCCTTTTTCTATAAGACATATATTAATTTCATCCCTCATATCTATTGCTGCTCTTCTAGCTGCAACTCCATACTCCTTTTCATCATAATCATGTCTATATCTTTCTTGTAAATAGGCGCCTATTATTCCTCTTGAAGAATTGATAATAGATCCTAAACCATCCTCATTGAAATATCCCGGCAAATCTGAAGCTACTCCGCCTTGGGCACCAAATCCAGGAACAAGGAAATAACAGTTTTTCATCAACTGTCTCAGCTTTTCCCCTTCTTCCTTGAAGGTTCCCCCTACTACTGCACCAATAGGACTATATCCTTTTATACCTTCATGCCCTTTACCAAGAGAAGAAACAATTTCAGCTATATGCTGGTATATCATTTTCTCTCCGGAGATAAGATCCTGAATATCAACAGAGGATTTGTTTGATGTTTTTACAAGTATAAATAAGCCTTTATCGTTATCAATACTTTTTTCTACAAAGGGATTGATTGAATCTCTTCCCAGATATGGATTTACTGTTATGGCGTCACAGTCTAGAGAACCTATATCATTGCCTAGATAATATTGGGCATATGCTTCACAAGTGCTTCCAATGTCCCCCCTCTTGACATCAGCGATAACCAAAAGACCTTTATTTTTAGCATATCTGCAAACTTCCTCAAATGCCTTCAACCCTGCCGAACCATATCTTTCGAAAAAAGCAATCTGTGGTTTAATTGCAGGAATAATATCATATATATGATCTATTATTTCAATGCTAAAGACATAAAGCATTTCAGAAATACTTTCAATACTTCCTCCATTATCACCAATATATTTATCTTTTAAAAACTGAGGTATTATGCTATAGCTTGGATCTATTCCAACTATGCTGTGATTCTTCATGCTGATTATTCTTTCTATAAGTCTATCTGTAAACATTAAATCTACCTTCCTTTTCATATACTACTTTTCCCTTTGATATGGTCATCAATATTTCACCCCATAGCTTTTTGCCATGGAAAGGAGTATTCTTTCCCTTTGATATAAACTGATTTCTATCTACAATAAACTCAGAATCTATATCAACTACAGTCAAATCTGAATCTCGTCCTTTTGCGATTACTCCTTTATTAAGCCCTAATAGTTTAGATGGATTACAGCTCATCTTCTCAATCAATTCCTCCAGAGTTAAAAATCCTTCTTTGACCAAATAGGTATAACATACAGAAAAGCTTAATTCGATGCCCGATATACCATTGGCTGCCTTATAAAAATCACCTGGTTTATCTAAGTCACTATGTGGAGCATGGTCTGTTGCAATTATATCTATCAATCCATTTTTTAAACCTTTTCTTAAAGCATCAACATCTTCAACTTTTCTTAAAGGAGGGTTAACTTTAAAGCTTGTATCAAAGGGTATTATATCTTCTTCTGACAGGGATATATGGTGTGGAGTGACTTCGCAGCTTACTCTAATTCCTCTTTGCTTTGCCCATTTAATTATATTGAGTGAACCTTCCGTACTTATATGCGCAATGTGTATAGAAGCTCCAGTGTATTCAGCCAGCATTACATCCCTCACGACCTGTACCTCTTCTGCGGTTTTTGGTATCCCCTTTAAGCCGAGTTTTTCAGAAATCTTGCCTTCGTTTATCACTCCGTCTTTGGAAAGATTTATATCTTCGCAATGGTCAATGATAAGGAAATCATATAATCGGGATTGTCTTAGACATTCCAGCATTATTGCATTGTCCATTATAGGGTTCCCATCATCAGAAAAAATCTTTATGCCATCACTAGTCATAGCCTTAAAATCGCAGATTTCCGTCCCCTGCTGTTCTATGGTCAATGCTCCTATTGGAATGATTTCAATCTTGCTGCTTTCATATATCCTTCTTCTCAGTTCTCTTACCAAATGAATATTATCTATAACAGGTTTTGTATTCGGCATACAGCAAATAGTTGTATATCCTCCTTTTGCTGCCGCTCTGCTCCCGCTTTCTATTGTTTCTTTATATTCAAATCCTGGCTCTCTGAGATGACAGTGAATATCAATAAAACCGGGCATTACTATATTGCCTTGAACATCAATAATCTTTTCAGCTTCCACATCAGTTATATGTTTTTCTACCCTTGATATCTTTTCATCAACTATTAGAATATCAAATAAACCTTGATAGCTATTTATACCGTCTATGATCTTGCAGTTTGTTAATAATATCCTCATTATTTATCCCTCATTTACAAAAAAATAGAGTAGCTAACATACTACTCTTTTTCGGTAAGCAAAACAATGTCTCTTCCATCAACCTCTTTTAGATTGACAATAACCCTCTCATTTCTCGAGGTTGGAAGATTCTTACCGACAAAATCTGCCCTGATGGGAAGTTCTCTATGTCCTCTATCAACCAATACAGCTAATTGTATTAAGGCAGGCCTCCCATAATCCATTATTGCATCCATTGCTGCTCTGACTGTTCTTCCTGTATATAAAACATCGTCTACCAATACAACTTTCTTATCCTTTAAATTCAGTGAAAAAATAGCCATTTTAGCTGCATGTTTATCACTTGTCACATCATCTCTGTAGTTTGTTACATCAATTTCTGCAAAGGGAATTTCTTCACCTTCAATTGATAGTATCTTGCTTGCCAATCTTTTTGCCAACGGCAATCCTCTAGTCTTAATACCTAATAGACATAGATTCTCAACGCCTTTGTTTCTCTCCACAATTTCATGGGCGATTCTTGTCAATGCTCTATCTATAGCTTTCTCATCCAACAATTCGTTCTTAATAATCATCTTTTCACCTCCAAGTATATACTAAAAAAGTCTACCAAAAGGTAGACAATAATAGCATAGATAATGTCACCTTTCTCGTCTCACAGGACTAGATTAAAGGATGTTTTAATTATGTTATCATAGGTATAAAAATTTGTCTATACGTTATTTCTTAATATACCCAATACTTTGTTAAAATAGTCTGGTAGTGGTGCCGTAAACTCCATGTACTCTTGGGTCTTGGGATGAATAAATCCCAAAAGTGCCGCATGAAGAAGCTGACCATTTAATTTGAACCTCTGCTTCTTATATCCATAAACCGGATCTCCTACAACAGGATGGCCTATATATGCCATGTGAACCCTTATCTGATGAGTTCTACCAGTTTCAAGCTTGGCCTCTATTAAGGTATTAGAATCAAAAAGCTCTAATACCTTGTAGTGTGTCACTGCATTTTTACTATTCTTGTTCACTACAGCCATCCTTTTCCTGTTAGAAGGATCTCTGCCTATGGGCGCATCAATGGTTCCTCTTTCTTCTTTCAGCCTGCCTTCCAACAAAGCAATGTATTTTCTATTTATAGAATGCTCCTTCAGTTGAAGTGATAGGGCCATATGAGCTTCATTGGTTTTAGCAACAACTATTATACCTGATGTATCCTTATCGATTCTGTGAACTATACCTGGTCTAATAACCCCATTTATTCCAGATAACCCATGACATCTTTTCAACAATCCATTGACTAATGTACCGCTATAATTTCCATGAGCCGGATGTACAACCATACCTTGAGGTTTATTTACCACCAATAGCTCATCGTCTTCATATACTATATCAATATCAATATCTTCCGGTTTTACCTCCAACTCCACCGGTTCCGGCAATGTAACAACTACCTTATCCCCAGGTTTTAACTTATAATTAGCTTTCCTGGTTTTGCCGTCAATCATAACTATTTCATCTTCAATAAGCTTTTTAAAGTAGGTTCTTGAATACTCTACAATTTTCTCTGACAAGAACACATCTATCCTTTTTCCATTGTCTGAATCCAATGCTTCCAAATCTATGGTTTTCATAATAACCTCTCTATAAACTTATGTTTTTGCTAAACAACAATATACTGCTTAATGCTATGGCACCGCAAACAATGGCTGCATCCGCCAGATTGAATACGGGAGGAAAAAAAGTAAAATGTATATAATCAATCACATATCCGAATCTTATTCTATCAATAAGATTTCCAATGGCCCCACCAAGTATAAAAGAGAGACAGACAGCTATACCCACATATTTTTTATGAAACTTGAAGACATAGTAACAAAGTACTAGACATACAATCAGTGTCAGTATAATCAATATTACTCTTGTGCCTTTAAATAAGCCGAAAGATATACCTGTATTTTCTACATATGTAATATAGAGAAAATTTTTTATTACTTCTAACCTGTCATAAAGTGTAATCTTCTCAACAATCTTCATTTTTATCAGTTGATCAAAAATAGCTATTACTCCGATGATTATAAATGAATACAAAAAAATACCCCCTTTATTCTAGAAAAGATTATAGCATATGCAAATAAAAAATGCGATTAGTTATTCTAGTTGTTTCCTATATTGTTCATTGCTTATAGATTCTACACCCTCTACATATCCCATACTATCATCCTTAGTAAATGGATTATCCGATGTGGCGTCATTATAAACGTTAACATCCTGCCACGCGTCTTCACCATCGTACATTACACTATCCTCCAATGAATTATCTCTAAAGGATCTTCCAAAGGGCGGTATCAGCACCTGCTCCTCTATAGGTCTACCCTTCTCCTGATCTTCCGCCTTTAGAGGAAATCTTTCTTCACAAGATATGCATAAACGAGCATAAGGAATAAAATCAAGCCTTTCTTCTGCTATTTCTTTTCCACAGCGCTCACATAATCCATAATTGCCATTTTTGATTTTTCTTAAGGCTTCATCAACTTCAGCAATTATGAATTTATCATTATTTCTAAAGGAGAAGTTTTTTTCTGCTTCAAAGGTCTCTGTACCCAAATCCCCTGGATGGTTGTCATAGGAAGATAACTCACTGGTATTATCTCTTATGGATTCTCCTAAACCTATATGATCATCCTTTAATGACTCTTCCTTTTCATTTTTAATATCTTTAAGCTTTTTTTTCAGTTTTGCTATTTTTTCTTTTTTCACTTTC
>ENA-OWOZ01001631-OWOZ01001631.1-bioreactor-metagenome-genome-assembly--contig:-NODE-1631-length-19724-cov-4.443477_pt1 | contig 19724 bp, 15 predicted proteins | sample MGYA00238140_ERZ651804 | MGnify/ENA primary metagenome ERZ651804 (study PRJEB26910, sample SAMN07631232) | bioreactor metagenome | isolation source: Switchgrass digestor | place: USA: Dartmouth... | reverse complement strand
AACCGGTCCTACAGCGGCTACGGCAGAACCCCCGCATATTGCCGTACTGACTGATAACAGATTGGTGAGCTTCCAGTTAATTTTAAACAACTTACCCAGCAGGTTTCCGGCACCGAAGGCAGTAGCCATAGTGAAGATCATCACAAAAAGCGAATACTTCCCTACATAAAGAACTTCGGAAAAGTTCAAATTCACACCCATGAGTATGATGCCAATACGAAGAATAAACTTTCCTGTAAAGCTTACTCCTTAATTGAACAGATCAAATCTGCTTACTATGGGGTTTAATGCCATGCCAACCAGAAGAGCTATAACGGTAGCCCCTATTATGTCACCAGGAATGAGACTGTTTAAAAGTATTGAAATAACTGCAACACAGGCACTAAGCAACAATCCAGGTACGATGTCTTTTACTTTCTTATGCATAACACACCTTTAAACTTAAAAATAGTAACTTGAATATACCATCAAACAGTTATAAAATAAATATGAACAGCTTTAAACTGAAGAGAAGCCTTGAAATATTTGATGAGTTAAAGCTGATGGAATACCGGGAGATTGGCGGGGAAAGAATTTCATTGCTGGTGGCCGACAATGGAAAAAAGAAAACCAACCTTGAAAACTCAAAGTCATACAGGTATTTACAACAGTTGAAAGCAAAACTTAAGGAAGCTTGAGAATATATACTGGGGGGATTTTAATGGATCTAAAAGCAAAGTTAAGGCATGTAATGGATTTTCCTAAGGAAGGCGTCGATTTTATTGATATCACTACGGTTCTTCAGGACGCAGAGGCATTCAGGCAGGCTTTGGATGAAATGAAAAAGAGGGCTTTGGGCTTCGGAGACTTTGACATGGTAGTAGGCCCGGAATCCAGAGGATTTGTATTCGGAACGCCTCTGGCTTATGCCCTGGGAAAAGGTTTTGTGCCTATCCGGAAGAAAGGTAAGCTGCCTTACAAGACCATCAGCGTTGAGTACCAGTTGGAGTATGGCACCGATATATTGGAGATACATGAGGATGCAATAAAACCTGGGCAGAAGGTTGTAATCGTTGATGATCTTCTGGCCACCGGAGGCACTATAGAATCAAATATAAAACTGGTTGAGAAATTAGGCGGCCAGGTGGCAGGCCTTGTATTTTTTATTGAGTTGGAATTCCTGAAGGGAAGAGAAAAGCTTAAAGGCTATAACGTAGAATCAGTGGTGAAGTTCTAAGAATGCAAAAATGTTTGGTTCCAAAGGAGGGATGTAATGAGTGACGGGTACAGCCGGTTGATTGAAAAGATTAAAGAAAACAAATTAAATTGCGATCTCAGCATAATAGAAAAAGCCTACAACTTTTCCAAGGCTGCCCATGAGGGTCAGCACAGGGAATCCGGCGAGCCATATATCGTTCATCCCTTGGAGGTAGCCGGCATTCTTGCCGAGCTGGAACTGGACTGCACATCAATTGTTGCCGCCATACTTCACGATATCATTGAGGATACTGCGTATACATCGGAGCAGCTAAGGGAAAACTTCGGGGATGAAGTTGTCATGCTGGTGGAAGGCGTTACAAAGCTGGGCAAAATTCCTTATACAACCAAGGAGGAGCAGCAGGCTGAAAACCTAAGGAAGATGTTCCTTGCCATGTCGAAGGATATAAGGGTCATCCTTATCAAATTGGCGGACAGGCTCCACAACATGAGAACTTTGAAGTACAAAGCACCGGAAAAGCAGACGGAGATTGCTAAGGAAACCATTGAAATATATGCGCCTTTAGCTCACAGGCTTGGTATATCCAAGATTAAGTGGGAGTTGGAGGATATAAGCTTAAGATATTTGGACCCCCAGGGCTATTATGATCTGGTGGACAAGATTGCCAAAAAGAGGAAAGAACGGGAAGCTTATATCACCCAGATAACCGAGACCCTTAGCGTCAAAATCAAGGAACTCGGCATAGAAGGCGCCCAGGTGGACGGCAGGCCGAAGCATTTCTATAGCATTTACAAAAAGATGAAAACAAAGCATAAGACTTTGGAAGAAATATATGACCTTTTTGCCGTGAGGGTTATTGTCAACTCGGTACAGGACTGCTATGCGGTGCTGGGTTTGGTGCATGAACTGTACAAGCCCATACCAGGAAGATTCAAGGATTATATAGCCATGCCCAAGCCTAACATGTACCAGTCCCTGCACAACACGCTGCTGGGTCCGGAGGGAATACCTTTTGAGATTCAGATAAGGACATGGGAAATGCACAGGGTAGCTGAGGTAGGTATAGCAGCCCACTGGAAATATAAGGATGGTGGCGGGACCAACAGTACGGAGCTGGATAAGAAGTTGACATGGCTCAAACAACTCATGGAATTGCAAAAGGACATGAGGGACGCCAAAGAGTTTATCGACAATCTGAAAATCGACCTGTTTGCCGACGAGGTGTTTGTTTTCACACCCAAAGGCGATGTTATAAGCCTTCCGGTAGATTCTACGCCCATAGATTTTGCATATTCGATACACAGTGCCATCGGCAACAAAATGATGGGAGCAAAAGTTAATGGAAAGCTTGAGCCGCTGAGTTATAAGCTGAAAAATGGCGATATCATAGAGATCCTCACATCCTCCAGTATACACGGACCAAGCCGTGATTGGCTTAAGATTGCCAAAAGTTCCCAGGCTAGAAACAAGATAAACCAGTGGTTCAAAAAGGAGAAAAGGGAAGAAAACCTGCTAAGGGGCAAGGAGCTGGTGGAAAAGGAGCTCAAAAAGCAGGGCCTCACTTTCAGCCAGCTGTTTAAAGCTGAGTGGGTGGATATTCTTCTTAAAAAATACAATTTCAACACTCTGGATGATCTTCTGGCCGGGATTGGATACGGTGCTGTTACCGCAGCCAAGATAATTACACGGCTGAAAGAGGAATATAAAAAGACACTAAAGCCTGAAGAAATTGAGGCATTAGGTCTGGATAGCGCTGTTCAGGTGCGCCCTGAGCAAAAGAAAAAGGCTGTGCCCGAAAACGGCATTATTGTAAAAGGAATAGAAAACTGCCTGGTGAGGCTGTCAAGATGCTGCAACCCAGTTCCAGGCGACGATATAATAGGCTATATTACCCGGGGAAGGGGAGTTTCGGTTCACAGAAGGGATTGCTCCAACATGGTGAACATCATGGAAAACGATGACCGGCTTATCGAAGTAAGCTGGTATACATCGTCCAATGTTTCGTATAAAGCTGATATTACTGTCATGGCCAACGACAGGACGGAGCTTTTGATGGAGATAACGAATGTTATCGGAGAAGCGAAAATACCCCTTAAGGCTATCAACGCCAGGACTACCAGAGACCAGGTAGCCGTAATGAACCTTACCCTGGAGATAACAAATACCGAACAGCTGGATAATATAATTAAAAAGCTGAAAAAGGTCAAGAGCGTATTTGAAGTGACCAGAAACAAGCAATAAGCAAAAGACTATAACAGGCAATATATGACGAACGATGAGGAGAACAGACAGATGCGTGCTGTAGTACAGAGGGTTTCAAAAGCCGGCGTATCAGTGGAAGGACAGGAAATAGGCCGGATAGGCAAAGGTATAGTTGTTCTGCTGGGAGTCGGACTGGATGATACTGAACAAGATGTAGAATATTTAGCTGATAAAATTGTAAACTTAAGGATTTTTGAAGATGAAAACGGCAAGATGAACATTTCCCTGATGGACATTAAAGGGGAGTTGCTTATCGTATCCCAATTCACTTTATATGGCGACTGCAGAAAAGGAAAAAGGCCGAGCTATGACAGGGCGGCAAGACCTGAAAGAGCAAAAGAGCTGTACGATAAATTTGTGGAACGCTGCAAACTTTACGGCCTGAAGGTGGAATCGGGCAAATTTCAAGCGGAGATGATGGTTGAGATATTCAATGATGGCCCTGTTACCCTGCTTTTGGATAGCAGCAGGAATTTTTAAGCGGGGACTGATATCGGGGACAGTCCTCAACTTTGTGCCAATGAAATGGGGACAGTTCCAACATTATGTTAAAAACCTTTTAAAGCACAGTTTTTCAATTATTTATATGAATAGAAGATTTTCTCTTATGGAAAATTGCTTGATAAAGCGACAAGAAGCCTATCTCTAATGCTGGCAGAAGCTGAGCTGCCCAAGGCTATTATGGTGGTTTCATTTGATTATGGACCATGATCTCTCATCTTATCTCAGAATAAAGAATTTACCATGAAAAAGGTAAATGAAAAGCCATTATTTATTCTATATTCTGTGGAAAGGGCTTTGGCCATGGGTAGCAGGAATATCAGAAAGTCCAGTAATGTCCCCATGTTAATAACTGTTCCTATGCCAGTAGGAAAGTTGAGAATTCCAGAACTGTCCCCAAGTCAAAGGGCTTAGGCCATGGGTGGCAGGAACATCATAAAGTCCAGAACTGTCCCCCATGTTAAGAGCTTTCCTATGCCAATAGGAAAACCGAAAACTCCAAAACTGTCCTTGCGGCTGAAAAAATTGGATTTATTATAGTACTATCTCCATAATATAAAATACAGGACTGTCCCCACGGCCGGAAAAGTTGGAGAAATGGCAGAACTGTCCCCACAATGGAAGGAGGAGTTTAAGAAGTTATGATTTTTAAATGCTTGCCCACTGGAATGTTTGGATCAAATTGCTATATAATCGGCGACAAGGGAGAGGGCGCAATTATCGATCCGGGAGTAGAAACCAGTGAGATACTGGATGCTGCAGAAAGAGAAGGTCTTAAGATCAAATATATTATCCTAACCCATGCCCATATTGACCATATATGCTCAGTAGATGAGGTGCGGGAAAAGACAGGTGCCAAAGTGGTGGTGCATGAGGCAGATATTCCTGCGCTCAACGATCCTCGGCTTAACGTGTCCCACTATACGGGTCAGGGAAGAACTTTCAAGGCTGCTGACATGCAGGTCAGGGATGGGGATATCATAAAGGCCGGAGACATGGTGTTGGAAATAATCCACACCCCGGGCCATACTCCGGGAGGTATATGTATAAAGACAGGAAATATGGTTTTTACCGGGGATACACTTTTCAAAATGTCGGTGGGAAGGACCGACCTTGGCAGAGGGAATATGGATCAGCTTATCCATTCCATAAAAAACAAGCTTTTAACCCTGCCGGATGAGACAGTTGTCTACCCGGGGCATGGAGAACCTACCACCATAGGAGACGAGAAGCGGAGCAACCCGTTTATTTAATTACGTCCATAAAGCCATCTGTTGCTCTGTGACCAAAAATCCAGAACTGTCCCCATAGCAGAAATATTTTCAGAATGGTTGCCATCAAGCGGTTATGAGAAATCCATGGATTATGAGATTCAGGTATATGGACCTGGTAATACACAGTCTGATGATTATAAGTATGGGATTTGGATTTCAATAAAAAAGATAGCTAGATAATGGTTATTTCATTCAATTGACCTTCTCAACAAAATGCCATTTTTATCGGATGAAATAAATAAGCGATTTCATCGTTCTAATATACCCTTTTCGACTGTATAATCTGTTAACTTAGTCGAAAAGGGCATTTTTTTGAGCATTTACGAAATTATCACAAACTGCATGTTTGAAAATATTTCGAAGCTTTTGCTTTTGAGATGCTGAGGATTTAGAACCGAAGCGTGTCAATAATGACGACATTAATTATAATGAAGATGCTGAGCATCAGATAACTTTTTCTATTGATTCTCCAAAGCACTGTATAATTGAGAGGTGCTTTGGAGGTGCATATATACTCTTAATCCATTTTCATCGCTGAATGCTTCATTACTATATATTACGCAGGGCTATAACTCAGTAAAAAGGAAAAATAATTGCTGGGAAGAGATTTTCACTGATTTATGCAGGGTATATTAAGGATATGGACAGTATAAAATAAATTTTATACATAGTAAGATCAAAATCTTACTGTTTGCTGTCGTGTGATTACTTTGGATACCTATGTGGGCATGGGAGGGTGAAAGATTTGGATAATAAAAAAGTAAAGGTGATATATCTTGCAGGAGGGTGTTTTTGGGGAACCGAAAAGTATCTTTCTCAGATATACGGAGTCCTGGAAACTGAAGTTGGCTATGCCAATGGCAATACAGAAAATCCTACTTACGAGGATGTTTGCCATAAAAACACCGGACATGCAGAAACAGTAAAGGTGCTGTATGACCCTGAGAAAATCAGCCTTGAATTTTTATTGCAGCTTTTCTATGATTCCATTGATCCAACATCAATAAATCATCAGGGAGGAGACTGGGGGACTCAATACCGTACCGGAATCTATTATGTAGATGAAGAAGATAGGGAAATCATTCAAAAGTCAATTGATGAGTTGCAGAAAAAGTATAAAAAGAAAATAGCCATACAGGTGCAGCCTCTGGAAAACTATTATCCTGCTGAGGAATATCATCAGAAATATCTGGATAAAAATCCAAGTGGTTATTGCCATATTAGCCGTGATAAATTCGAGAAAGCCAGACAGGCAAGGGAGATACCGGTGAAGTATGAACCTCTTTCCAAAGATGCTCTAAAAAACAAGCTCAGTGAGCTTCAATATAATGTAACACAGAACGCTGCTACTGAGCCGCCTTTTGAAAATGAGTATTACGATAATTTTGAAGAAGGCATATATGTAGACATCACAACCGGAGAACCGCTTTTCAGTTCCCGGGACAAATTTGATTCCGGATGCGGATGGCCAAGTTTTTCAAAACCAATAAATGATGATTTAATCAAGGAAATACCGGATTATTCCTATGGTATGAGCAGGACTGAGGTGAGAAGCAAAACGGGTGATGCCCATCTGGGGCATGTTTTTAACGATGGTCCTGCAGAAAAGGGGGGTTTAAGATATTGCATCAACAGCGCAGCCTTGGAATTCATACCTAAAAGCCAAATGGAGGAAAGAGGATATGGATATCTGCTCTCTATTTTCGAAAACTAGAAAAATATGTCTTGTATTAAGAGTTAAATAATTTTGCTGGTTTGAATCTGGATGCTCCTTCTTGAGCAAGGAGACTTTAACTTAACTTATAGTTAAACTAACACCAGCAAGCTTGTTTTTTACGCATGAAATCAAAATTCTCTGGCAGTAATTTCATTAAGGCATGGATCCCCCTTATTTGTGGGGTCTAGCCTGCCCGGCAATGAGGGCGAGCTCCTCTGGGCGATGGGGGACGGCATTTACTACAGGTACGTTTCAAGCCGTCCCTCGAACATTATGGCCAGCTGATTAAGAACCCTGTCCCAGTACTTAAACCTTTGTGTCCATTTTTCATCACATCCATAGATGCCAAATAAAGCATTTTCTCCAAAGACTGATCCGAAGGAAACACAGTCTTTGATTTTGCAGCTTTTCTAAACTGCCGGTACAATATAGACCTAAAATGGGAGCATAATTAAAGTCTAACTTTTAGGGTTCATTACTGTATGAACTGCACCTAAAATGTTAGACTAAATAACATTTTGGGTGCAGTTCATACTTGGTGTGGGATTCTCTGAATCCCGCTCCATTATTTATAGGCTTCAGCCTTTTGAGCATGAAGCGGGTTTCTCTGCCTATAATGAAGTCATTATTAGGAGTTATCTTCATATCTGTCTTGGAATGCAACAGAACACCAGCTACCTTTCCGGTTGAACTTTTGTCGCTGTCTTGACAAAGGTATATATTTGATAAATATCTCCGGATATAAAGGTAGTGTTATCGAATCGGGAATCGCCTGTATTGTATGCTCGTAGGACTTTGAATCTATGATTAACTTCTTGTCACCTTTGGAATTGATCATTTTGATTTAGCAAATGTTAAAAATATTTGACAAGTATATCAGAGTGATATAATATAACTATATCAGAGTGATATAAGGAGAAGAAAAATGAACATTTTGTTTGTAAATGCAAATTTGAATGGGCATATTAACCCTACGCTTGGATTGGTTAAGAAACTTACAGAGAAAGGAAACCAGGTCAGCTATTTTTGTTCTGAATCATTTTCGGAACAGGTAACAAAGATGGGGGCAAAATGGATTGGATTTAGTAACAAGTTGGATCTTTTTTTGAAAGAATACCGACCAACAGACAGACATCCTTTTTTTATGCTGATGGAATACATGCTTTTATATGATGAAGCAGTGCTGCCAGAGATATTAGAAATTATAAAAGAAGATCAGTATGATATGATTATTTGTGATTCTTATTTCGGAGGAGCATGTTTTTTAAAACAGATTGTTAAAGTTCCGGTTGTGTGTTCCCACTCCTCATTTGCGATGAGTAAAACACCAGTGCCGGAACGGATGCTTGTGCCAGGATTCCATCCTCAATTGGATCATTGCTATCAGATATTAAAACGAATTTGTGAAAGCTATAATATTGAGGAACCTTCATTAGAACAGGTTTTTACAAGTAAAGGAGATTTGAATATCGTATACACCACTCAAGATTTTAACGGAGATGATGGGGTATATGAGCCGGACTATTTATTTGCCGGTCCGTCCATCGACCGGATACAGGAAGCAGACGATTTGGATCTTTCCGTGGTAGGAGAAAGAAAGCTTATATACATATCGCTTGGAAGTTTGAATACAGCTTTTTTGGATTTCTATAAAACATGTATCTCGGCATTTCGTAATACGGATTATTATGTATGCATGTCCATCGGAAAGAAATGTGAAGTCTCACAATTAGGGGAAATTCCACAGAATTTCCTGGTAAAGAGTTTTCTTCCGCAGCTGGAGATTTTAAATCGGGCTGATGTATTTATTACTCATGCAGGTTTTAACAGCGTGAACGAAGCTCTATACTTTGGAGTTCCCATGCTTGCATTACCTCAGGTCAACGACCAGCATATGGTGGCCAAGCGTCTTGTTTCTATGGAACTGGGAATGTCAGAAAGCATAAAGGAATTGTCACCAGAAACATTGAGATCCAAGACAGAAGCGCTAATAATGGATAAAAAAATCAAGGAAAACTGCATGAAAATTTCTCGGGAAATGAGGAATTTAACTGAGTCTGAACAGACAGTATGGAAACTCGAAAAATTTGTTGATACTTGGAAAGAGAGGAAATAGGAATGGCATTGAAGAATAAATCCATATATGCTATTTTGGGTATTCTGAATCTGTCACCAAGCAGCGGCTATGACATAAAAAAGTACAGTGACAAGGTACTCTCTGGGTTTTGGAATGAAAATTTCGGACATATTTATCCAACATTGAAAATGATGCTGGAGGATGGGATGATTGAAGTCGTTTCCAGAGAAAAAAACGAAAAGAAAATAAAGTATGGAATAACTGAAAAGGGAAAGCAGGAGCTTGAGGCATGGCTTTTAGAAGAGACTACTCCGCAGCCGATGCGTTCTGAATTTTTGCTAAAATTATTGTTTTCAAGCAGCCAGCCGAGGGAGAAAGTTATCCATATGCTGGAGAATTATAAAAAACTCCATGAAAAGAATTTAGATAAGTATCTTGGAATGCTAAAGGATCTAGAACAGGGTAACCAGGACATATCGAAGGAGCGAGTCTGTTTTGTCAAAGCGGTTCTTAGAAGGGGTATCATATCCAATGAAGCTGTTATCCGTTGGTGTGATGAAACAATAGAAGAATTACAGCGCTCCTGAGCTCATAAATACAAAGCAAGCAGACTCAGTTGATATTCTTTATACCTTTTCGAACCATATTGATACAATTGCTGGAGTAAGCAATGTTATTATGTTTTTTAGCAATAGCTTGTAAGAAGTTCTCCACCTCTAAGCTAAAAGACATGTAATTGTATGTAATATTGGTCGATATGCTCCCACAAACGGCGGTTTTTCAAAAAAATAGAAAACCCCATTGACAAGCTTCTTCGAACAGATACTATAAAAATAGCATGCAGGCTTCAATTCCATATACTCGAACTGGTCGCATAAAACACTAAGTTGTTTAGGAGGACAAGATGAAAAATCATAGGATTATTTCGATTATTCTCTATTGTGTTGCAGTTGTTTTGTAAGCGCTTAATATAAGTGCGCATAGAAGTTTATCCGTCCATATGAGATAATCCATCCAAAAGTCTTTAGACTTTTTCGAGTTTTTCGACTCTGACTAAAAAGTCTAGAATCTCTAAGGAGGCTATCTCAATATGGATAAAATCACAAATGCCAAAACTGAATTCCGACTCAAGCAGTGGAGCAAGATTATCCAAGCCTGCCAAACCAGTGGAATGACAGTTGTCAGTTGGTGCAGCCAGAACAATGTAAAAATTAAATCGTACTACTACTGGCTGCGAAGAATCCGCACCTTGGCGTGTGAGACCGGATCACTTGTACCTCAGAAACCGGAACAAGAAATTGTCCCAGTACCATTTCACCAGACAAAGGTATCTGCAGCAGTCACAATCCACTTGCCTTCTTTTTGTGTTGATATACATGACGGAACTTCCAGAGAAACCATCGAGGCAGTTCTGTCGGCATTGAAAAGCATATGTTAGGCGATATTACAAGGGCAGAAGATATCTACATTGTCTGCGGGTACTCAGACATGAGAAAGTCAATTGATGGATTAGCGGCTATTATCAAAGAGACATTTGGCATGGATCCCTTTTCTCCGAGCCTGTTCCTCTTCTGTGGGAGACGTCGTGATCGTCTCAAAGCTCTCTTCTGGGAAGGAGACGGTTTTGTACTGCTATATAAGCGTCTTGAGAATGGGAACTTTAAATGGCCCCGTACACCGGAGCAAGCAAGACGGCTTACCCAGCAGGAATTCCGGTGGCTGATGGAGGGTCTGACGATAGATCAACCCAAAGCAATACGAAAAGCAAGAACAGGCGAAATCTACTGATAAAAAAGTGCGTAAAAGTATTGATTTTACAGCATTTAAGCTGGATTTTTCAGGTGAAATATGGTACAATTATCTTATGCAAAAGATAAATTTTACAGGGCTTACGCCAGAACAAATTGAATATGTTTCCACTCTGGAAAAAATAGTGGAAAACCAGCAAATCCGTATCAACCAGCTTACAGAGCTTCTTATCAAATCCCAAAAAGCTCTATACGGCCAATCCAGCGAAAAGCGTCGTTATGTTTTAGGAGAAGACAACGATCAAATCTCACTTTTCAACGAAGCAGAGGTCGAAGCGAACAACAAAGCAGAAGAACCTACCGTACAGACAATTGTGGCTGCCCATACCAGAAAACCTAAAAGAACAAAGGAAGAACTGGCACAGACAGTTCCTGTAGTGGAGGTTGTTTGTGACCTTGACGAGGACAAGCGCTCTTGCGGTATTTGCCAGGCTGACCTTAGATATCTGGGCAAGGAGCATGTCAGGGATGAACTTGAGATTATCCCTGCCCAAGTAAGAGTATTGAGATACATTCGTTTTAATTATGTGTGTACCGTCTGCGAGAAGGAAACCGGAGATGCCAACATTGTCAAAGCGCCGGTTCCAGCCCCGGTCATGAAACGCAGCCTTGCTTCTGCCTCAACAGTTGCTTATGTTATGTATCAGAAATATGCCAACGGAATGCCTTTATACCGGCAGGAGAAAGACTGGGCAAATCAGGGGGTGACACTTTCCAGAGCCACCCTGGCAAACTGGATCATACGTCCAAGCCATGAATGGCTTGAACCAATGTACAATGCCATTCATAAGCACTTGATTTCCGAACCCCTGATTCATGCAGACGAAACTGTACTGCAGGTATTAAAAGAACCGGGACGGAAAGCAACGACAGAATCGCGGATGTGGGTCTACACTTCCGGGCGAAGTCCAACCCCGGCTGTTTTATTTGAATACCAACCGACACGATCCGGCCAGCATGCCCGAAGATTTCTTGAGGGTTTTTCGGGTTACCTTCAGACAGATGGCTATAGTGGCTACAATGCAGTGCCTGATGTTATACATTGTGGATGTTGGGCTCATTTACAACGCAAATTCGAAGAAGCAATTCCCCAGGGGGCTGACACTAAGACTTCCAAGGCGGCTATCGGATATGATTATTGTAACCGTCTGTTTGCCATGGACAAGAAATGGGAGGAACTATCCGCTGAAAGGCGGTATGAAGAACGACTTAAAAATATGAAACCCCTTCTTGATGAGTTCTGGGAATGGGTGCAACAACTAAATCCGCTGCCAAACTCCAATCTGGGGAAAGCGATCACATATGCATTGAATCAAAAGGAATCATTGAATCGTTTCCTGTTGGATGGACGAATCGAGCTTTCCAACAATCGAGCCGAAAATGCCATTCGTCCGTATGTCACAGGCAGGAAGAACTGGCTGTTTGCCGACACAACTCGCGGAGCCAAGGCCAGTGCTATTGTCTACAGCATGATAGAAACTGCCAAAGCAAATCAACTTAATCCATATATGTATTTGGTGCATCTACTGACAAATTTACCAAGCTTAAAGGAATTGACGCATGAATCTCTGACACCTTATCTACCGTGGTCACCTGAACTACCCTCCTGGTGCCGTAATGATTCATACAAGGCACCCTAAAATTAAGCGCTTACGTTGTTTTTTATGTTATTGCAGTTCTGAATATCATGAACGAAAATATGCGAACCATGGGAATTACTTATCTTTGCATCGGTTCAACGTGGTTTTGCCTTGGTTCTTTATATTTGATCAAATCAAAGAAAAATGACTCTGATGAAGAAGAGAATAAGGATAAGTAAAAAATACCAGTTTGTAGGAGAGTTTATAAGGCTCTCCTACAAAAAATCTTATTTATCAACTATTTGTTGTGACATAGCCTAAAAATATATAGCGCTATGATTGATACTCTTCCGAACCGAGAATTGATATGTGGATTTCTTTCAGATAAAGAAGAACTTATAAATCCCTTTCACTGGATGTCCAATAAAAGGGGTATAATCATATTTATAGTCTGTTTTATTTATTATCAGCATCATTGATTCTGTTAATCAATATCAGGAAGAATAAGATATAAGCTATTGTTATAATAATATGACCTAAACCTGCCATACCTGAAATTGAAGAATCTATCATAGTTGATATTTCAAGGTTTAATACCTCTATACATCCACGTATAGCCATCATTATAACTGTTAATAAAAGTCCGATATTGTAAGTTATAAAGAATTTATTGAAAATCTTATTCTTAGTTAATTCAAAGGATTTTTCCAGTAATAATACAATTAAAAAGAAAAATGCCCCTAAAACTAATACATGAGGATGTAGACCGCTTAAGACAGTTTTTCCCGTAAAGCCATTTATTTTTGTAAATTCCCTATAAAAAGCTCCAAGAAACAATCCCAACATACTATAAAAAAAGCTTAATTTTGCAATTCTCTTCATTTAATGCTCCCCCGTTCATTTTAATTTATTTGAACTTCCAACATGCTATGAAAGACCCATAATAAACATACCACCATTAGCACCAGTAAAAACAAGACATAAAAATAAGCACTTTGCACGATATTGAAAACTAGATATCCAAAGTCAAATACGCAGCATGAGTTATAGACTAAAATCTTAATAATGAAATAAGAATATAATTATCTCGGTGTAAAATTGTTATAGGATAAAAAGTACAAGAGACCACTCTTTTTTTGATAAAATGTAAGTCGCCATACAAACCAATTACCGAGGAAGGCCTTTTGTGAATGACATTATACAGCAAATTTATGAGAACTGCATGAGTGAAGTATTAAACTTTTATGGCGGAAGTGAACTAAGAAAGTTAGATGAAATAAAAGAAGTCTGCAATTCTTAAACCTACAACAAATTGACACTAACATAATCAGTTAATTTATATTGACAATATTTGCACACATGATTAAAATATATATAATATATACTATAAAAGCATTTTGTTAAAAACTATGAAGGGGAAAAGTAGACAATACTGCCTCAAGGGAGAAAGCAACGTGACTGAAATTGCTTTCAGGATAAGGTTGACGAAAGGACACCCTGGAGTTGTCCGGGTGAGCGTCTGCGGCGGGTAGTCCGGACCGTTGTACTTGCGTTAAAAGTAATAAAGTGGATACATCTATTTTCATGAAGGTTGAAGATGTATCTATTAGGGTGGCACCACGGGAATATCAGCCTCTCGTCCCTGACAAATGTCAGGCGAGAGGCTTTTATAGTATATGGAGAATAAGGCATTACATAAGGATTGCTTTTGGCAGGGAACAATATGAATTAGCCTGATGAGAAAGCCGGGCAATGTGAATCAAAAGTCTTGGGGCAGTGCCCCGTGCTTGGAGACGGACATGTATGCTGATGATAGCGCCTATATGGAGAAAAATTACCTGTGAGTTGCACCCTGGTGAATTTTAAAAAATTAAAATAATTAACTATCTATACATTCAGCAATACGCAGCATGGACCTGTTGAGAGAGCAGGTTTGCAAGAAAAAAGGAGGAAGAGAATTGAAAAAAAATATTACGACACCATCGATACTGCCGGGCTTTATGGAGCTTTTGCCTCCAGACCAGATGCTTTTCAATAAAATGCTGGACACGATAAAATCTACATATGAAAAATTCGGCTTTATACCACTGGATACACCGGTGATTGAAAAGTCGGAGATTTTACTTGCCAAAAGCGGTGGAGAGACAGAAAAGCAGATATACCGTTTCAACAAAGGGGACAATGACCTTTCCCTGAGGTTTGACCTGACTGTGCCCCTGGCCAGGTACGTCGCCCAGCATTATAACGACCTGACATTCCCCTTCCGCAGATATCACATAGGAAAGGTGTACAGGGGAGAGAGGCCGCAAAAAGGCCGTTTCAGGGAGTTCTACCAGTGCGACATAGATATTGTGGGCAATGAGAAGCTCAGCGTGATCAATGATGCGGAGATACTGAGCGTGATATATTCCACCTTTAAAGCTCTGGGCTTCGATGATTTCACCATAAGGATAAACAACAGGAAAGTGCTGAACGGCTTCTTTGAAAGCCTTGGGATTGAAGATAAGGCAGAAGTATTGAGAATAGTTGACAAACTGGAAAAAATAGGCGTAGACAAGGTCAGGGAAGAACTGGCCGCTGCAGGCGTTGACGGGGATAAGGCCGAGAAAATCCTTGAGTTCATCAGCATTAAAGGAAATTACGCTGAAGTGCTGAACAGGCTTAAGGAGATGCAGACCGACAGCAGCATGTTTGCTGAAGGTTTGGATGAACTGGAAAAGGTCTGCGGATATATAAGCTCCTTTGGAATTCCTGAAAGCAATTTCGCCCTGGATCTTACAATAGCAAGAGGTCTGGACTACTATACCGGGACGATATATGAGACCATATTAAACCAGTATCCCGGCATAGGAAGCGTATGCTCCGGAGGACGTTATGACAACCTGGCTGAGAATTACACCGACAAAAAGCTGCCGGGGGTAGGTATATCCATTGGTCTGACAAGGCTATTCTACCAGTTGAGGGAGGCAGGACTGCTGGGTGCTTCCAAAAAGGCCACTCCTACGGATCTTCTTGTCATACCCATGCAGGATACTATGAACCATGCCCTGGACATCGCAACAAAAATGCGTGGAGCCGGCATAGCAACAGAGGTCTACTTTAATGAAGGAAAAATGGGCAAGAAATTCTCCTATGCGGATAAATTAGGCATACCTTATGTTGTAGTGGTAGGAGAGGATGAAGTAAGCAGCGGAAAGTACAAGCTGAAAAACATGAGCAGCGGTGAAGAAGTGGCTCTCAGCCTGGACGAAGTTATCGCCAGGATAAAGGAGTCGCTGTAATTCTGCAGGATGGTTTGTTGATACAGCACAATTCTTCAGGGAACTATGAGTTTATGAAAATAATGACATGGAGGTATTTATCATGGGTGAATCGATATATGGTATGAAAAGGACACACCGGTGCGCGGAACTGGGATTGGAAAACGTGGGTGAAACTGTCACATTGATGGGATGGACGCAAAGAAGAAGGGATCTCGGAGGTTTGATATTTGTATGGCTGAGGGACAGGAGCGGAATCATACAGGTGGTATTCGACAGCTCTTCCAACAAGGAGCTGTTTGAAAAGGCTTCGGGCATAAGGAGCGAGTATGTCCTGGCGGTGGTTGGAGAAGTGGCCAGAAGGGCTCCTGAAGCTGTCAACAGCAAGCTGAAAACCGGCGAGATAGAGGTTCTGGCGAAGGAACTGAGGATACTGAGCACTGCAGAAACACCACCCTTTAGCATCGAAGAGGATTCCGACGTCAATGAGGTGCTTAAGCTGAAATACAGGTACCTGGATCTGAGAAGGCCGGATATGCAGAGAAACTTTATATTAAGGCACAAAGTGGCTAAGGTTGCCAGGGATTATTTTGACGAGAAAGGCTTCCTGGAGATTGAAACTCCGATGCTTACCAAGAGCACTCCGGAAGGGGCGAGGGATTATCTGGTGCCCAGCAGGGTGCACCCCGGCAAGTTTTTTGCCCTGCCCCAGTCACCCCAGTTATTTAAGCAGCTTTTGATGGTTTCCGGCTTTGACCGCTATATCCAGATAGTGAAATGTTTCAGAGATGAGGATTTGAGAGCCGACAGGCAGCCTGAATTCACCCAGATAGACCTGGAGATGTCCTTCGTAAATGTGGATGATGTCATAGAAGTAAATGAGGGATTCATAAAAAGGCTGTTTAAGCAGGTGCTGGGAATCGAACTGGAAACACCGTTTCTCAGGATGCCGTACAGGGAGGCAATGGACAGGTTTGGCTCGGATAAGCCCGATATAAGGTTCGGAATGGAGCTGGTCAATGTATCCGACATCGTAAAAGACTGCGATTTTAAGGTTTTCACCGATGCCGTGGCTAATGGTGGAAGCGTAAGGGCTATAAATGCAAAGGGCTGTGGCGATAAATTCAGCAGGAAGGATATCGATAAGCTGGTTGATTTCGTGAAGACGTACAAAGCTAAGGGTATGGCCTGGATTACGGTGGGAGAAAACGACATAAAATCATCGCTTACCAAGTTTTTTACCCCCGAAAAGATGAAGGCTTTATTGGAAAGGGTGGAAGCAGAACCCGGCGACCTTATTTGCCTTGTTGCCGACAAAAATGAAATAGTTTATGATGCTTTGGGACAGTTGAGGCTGGAGCTGGCCAGAAAGCTCGACCTCTTGAACAAGGATGAATTCAAGTTCCTGTGGGTAACGGAGTTCCCCCTCTATGAATACGATGAGGAGGAAAAGCGCTGGGTGGCAAAGCATCATCCTTTTACTTCCCCCATGGATGAGGATATCCCCTTGTTGGATACCGATCCCGGAAAAGTCAGAGCCAAGGCCTATGATATAGTGTTAAACGGCGTAGAGCTGGGAGGCGGAAGTATAAGGATACATGATCAGGATCTGCAGTCGAAGATGTTTGAGCTTTTGGGCTTTACCAAAGAGCAGGCCTGGGAAAGATTCGGGTTCCTCCTCGAAGCTTTTAAATATGGTACTCCTCCCCATGGTGGTATGGCTTACGGCCTTGACAGGCTTGTAATGCTCATGGCCGGCACGAGCAACATAAGGGATGTTATCGCTTTTCCGAAGGTACAGAATTCTTCGTGCCTTATGACCAATGCGCCGGATTTTGTTGATGACAGGCAGCTGGAGGAGCTTCACATAAAGACAGATATAAAAGGTTGATTTCGAAAATTCAAAGGGTGGATGTCGCACTATAAAGCAAAAGGCATAATAGTGCGACTTGCCATTTTAACCGGTGCTGTTCATATAATGATCATGCAACTTTGAATTATTCCGTCCGCATATGGCCTGGTACAAGCCAAAAGCCGGCGGACGGAAGCTGCATTTTCTTTGTTTTATCCATAGGTTTATTCTCAGGCAAGCAAGGGGGAATTTTTATGACCGGAAATGCTTTGAAGAAGGAAATTCTGGACTGGGCAATACATATATTGATCGCTCTGATAATAGCTTTTTTAATAGTTAATTTTGTGGCGCAGAGGACAATTGTGTTCAACTATTCCATGGAGCCTACCCTGAAAGAAGGGGACAATCTGCTGGTGGAAAAGATAAGTCCAAGGTTGAAAAAGTTCAATTATGGGGACATAGTGACAATTGACGCTCCGGAGACTGTGGGGGAGGAAAGGAGCCCTATCATAAAACGGATAATAGCTTTGGAAAACGACACTGTAGAAATAAAAGACGGCAAAGTATATGTGAACGGGGAAGCCATAAAGGAGCCTTACATTAAGGGCAGTTATACGCAGGAGCAAAACCCTGAATATAGCAAGATGACCGTGCCGAAAGGAATGGTGTATGTTCTTGGGGATAACCGGGAGGCCTTAATCGTTGACAGCAGGACCATGGGCGCCATCGATATGGATAAAATCACCGGGAAGGCCATATTTAGATTTTATCCCTTCAGCAAGTTTGGCAGCCTGAAATAAAGCATGTAAAACAATTGAGTTTATGTTATATTTTGGCACGAAAGCTATTAAAGCACTTTATTATTGTTGAAACTTGTGTTAAGATAAATAAGTATAATATAGAGGACACAAAACAGTGCAGCAGTGACTTTGGAATATGGTATTGCGGTACGGGATAAGGGCACTGCTTTTTGAATACTTGGGGGTATTCTGTATTTTGAAGGAGGTTAAGATATAAATTTTACAGCAATTGTATGTACTGAGAAAGTTTTAGGGTTTGATGCTTAATCGGAAGGATTTTGCATTGCTGTAGATTTATATTCAAGTATGAACAATTTATTGCATTTAGGTTTGGATGTAGGTTCAACAACAGTAAAACTAGTTGTTATTGATAAGAATGATAAAATTATATACAGCAGATATCAGAGGCACTTTTCCGATATCAAGAAGACCATTTGCCAACTGGTAAGAGAAGCATACGATAATTTCCGGGATGCGAGCATTACAGTGACGGTTACCGGTTCAGGAGGTATATCCGTATCAAAATGGCTGAAGCTTCCATTTATACAGGAAGTGATCGCCGGTACTAAAGCCATTGAAAAGTTCATCCCTCAGACAGATGTGGTAATTGAACTGGGGGGAGAAGATGCAAAAATAACGTATTTTGACGGCGGAGTAGACCAAAGGATGAATGGTACATGCGCCGGCGGAACAGGTGCCTTTATCGACCAGATGGCTTCCCTTTTGCAGATTGATGCTCAGGGCTTAAACGAGTTGGCTAAAAAATACAAGGTCATCTATCCCATTGCCGCCCGCTGTGGTGTGTTCGCAAAAACGGACATACAGCCTTTGCTGAACGAAGGCGCAGCCCGGGAGGATATAGCGGCATCGGTTTTCCAGTCAGTGGTAAACCAGACGATAAGCGGTCTGGCATGTGGTAGGCCGATACGTGGAAATGTCGCGTTTCTGGGTGGACCTTTGTATTATCTTTCGGAGCTGAGGAAAAGGTTTATTGAAACTCTGGGACTTAAGCCCGAACAAGTGATATTCCCGGAGAATTCCCAGCTGTTTGTCGCCCTGGGAGCGGCTATCGCTTCAAAGAGTGAAAATTCGCTGGCTTTCAGAGAATTGAATGAACGCCTTTCGACCCTGGATGAGTTTCAGTCCAATGAGGTGGAAAGGTTAAGACCGCTTTTTATCGATCAGGCAGAATTGGATGAATTCCGGAAAAGGCATGGCAGCAACTCGGTAAAAAGAGGCGATTTGAGCACATTTAAAGGCAAGTGCTTCCTTGGCATAGATGCCGGTTCAACTACCACTAAAGCTGCTCTGATTGATGAAAACGGAGCTTTGCTCTATTCATATTACGGCAGCAATGAAGGCAGTCCATTGAAGTCTGCCGTCAGAATAATGAAG
>ENA-OWOZ01001628-OWOZ01001628.1-bioreactor-metagenome-genome-assembly--contig:-NODE-1628-length-19762-cov-4.025349_pt1 | contig 19762 bp, 18 predicted proteins | sample MGYA00238140_ERZ651804 | MGnify/ENA primary metagenome ERZ651804 (study PRJEB26910, sample SAMN07631232) | bioreactor metagenome | isolation source: Switchgrass digestor | place: USA: Dartmouth... | reverse complement strand
AAATTAGCGATATGGAAAAGAAAACAGAAGACAAAGCCACCTACACCACAGCCTGTAGTATCAGCTGTTGCTCTCGCATCATATTTTTTATCGCACGTCAAAAAATGGCATCCAAGATTTTTCCTTGGATGCCATTTTTGTCTACAGCCTGAATCCCTCTGCTTTGCAGAGGGATTGTGGCTTCAATAGGCTAGTATCAACACAACAACAGTTTATAACTGTGTTTTCCTTAAATTGTAATCATATTTATTTTGAGGATACGCCCGCTTCGGCGAAAGTGGCCATTTCCCTTAGTATCTTCAGACTGGCATCAACCAAATTCATGGCGAGAGCAGCGCCGGTACCTTCGCCCAAGCGCATATTCATAATTAACATGGGCTTTATTTTTAAGTATTCCAGCATGACCTTGTGACCGGGCTCTTCCGAAAGGTGAGAGCCAAGCATGTAGTTTTTGGCAAGGGGGGCAATTTCTGATGCAATTACCGCGGCAGCTCCTGAAATAAAGCCGTCGATTAGGACCGGTACCCGATTTGCTGCACAGGCAAGTATCACACCTGTCAAGCCGGCGATCTCCAAGCTTCCAACTTTGGCTAAAACCTCAATGGGCTTGGCAGGGTCTGGCTTATTTACCTCCAATGCTTTTTCTATAGCGGCTATCTTCTTTTTCAGTCCCTCGTCATCAACACCGGTGCCCCTGCCTACTACTTCTTTGACCGGGAGACCGCTGTACGTTGCTATGATGGCCGTGCTGGGGGAGGTATTTCCGATTCCCATTTCGCCGATGGCAATTAAACCCGCACCTTCGCTGATTGCTTCTTCTGTTATTTCAATACCGACCTCAATGGCCCTGATTGCTTCCTCCTCGGTCATAGCCGGACCTTCAGCCATGTTTTTTGTCCCGTAGGCTACCTTTCTTTTAATGATGTTTGGCACGTCCGGCAGGTCTGTGGCAACGCCGATATCCACCACGTAGAGCTTAGCATTCTCATGCCTGGTCAGCACGCTCATGGCAGCACCGCCGTTTACGAAGTTTAGCACCATTTGGGCAGTAACTTCCTGAGGATAAGGCGCCACACCTTCCTTGACGATGCCGTGGTCTCCTGCCATCAGGATAGCTGCTTTCTTCGGCAGTTCCGGAATCACCTGGCCCGTGATGCCGGCAATCTGCTTTGCGATAGTTTCAAGCATTCCCAAACTTCCCTGTGGCTTTGTCAGTTCATCCAGCCGTCTTTGGGTCTTTTCCATGACGGCCTCATCCAAGGGTTTAATTTTTTGTAAGGTCAGCTCAAGCTTGCTCATAACAATTCCTCCTGTAAATTTTATTATTATAAACTTTTTAAGTGCTTATAAGCGAGTTAGGTTAGTCTTGACAAGTCATTGCGTTGGGCCACTTGCAAGTCCTTATGGGTAACTTTAAAATGTCCCAACTGTATTAAAAAAGTCCTAAGATTGAATAGAATTCAATCTTAGGACTTTACCATCATCCTAAAAGACTCTCTTATTAGGCAGGTCTCCTGGCTCGCAGTTCATAGCCCATCCACGCCTTCCCAAAGGCTTTTGCCTCCAGTGGCATAATGTGGACGGCTCCTGCTTACAGTGGCGGGACCGCTCAGGATTTTCACCTGATTCCCTATTCTCCCCTAAACGGGCACCTAATAAGTTGTCATATTTATTTTCTAATATTTATATTCACCGCAAAAAAGGATTTTCCTTCTTTTTAGTGTCAGTAAAAACAAAATCCTGCATGTAAAAATTGATGTTAAGAATGAAAGTTAAAACAAATCAATTTTAAGATAAGAAGGACTTTCACAGACATTAAAGAAGTAATTAATATTACAATTTTTTAAGGGAGTATATGCCATGTCAACCATAATCGAAAATGACTTTGTCAGGGAACAGTTAAATGCCATACTGGAATCCAGTTATGACGGCATTTATATTACCGATGGCAAAGGGAGGTTTTTGAACATTAATGACAGGCTTCTCCAGATGTCGGGATATACAAAGGAAGAGGTAATAGGAACCTATGCTCAGGACCTTGTCAAAACCGGAGTTATTGACAAGTCCGTCGTGGAGATGGTTATAGAGCGAAAAGAGCGCGTTACGATTACTCAAAGCCTTAAGGGCTTGACCGTAAAGGAAATCATGGTGACAGCTACTCCCATATTTGATGACAGCGGCAATATCAAGTTTATAGTGGCAAATGTGCGGGACATGACCGACTTGATCTATCTCCAGAATGAGTGCGACAAGGCCCAAACCCTTTCAAAGCAGTACTATTATGAGCTCATAAAAGAAAGGGGATATTCTGGAAAAGTTATTGCAGAAAGCCGAGAGATGCAAAAAGTGCTGCAGCTGGCATTTCGCCTTGCCCAGGTTGACTCTAATGTTTTAATTGAGGGAGAATCCGGTACCGGCAAGGAAGTAGTTGCAAGATTAATTCATGAGCTGGGCTCAAGGAGCAAGAACCCATTCATTTCGATAAACTGTGCCGGAATTCCTGAAGCCCTGCTGGAGGAAGAACTGTTCGGCTACGAGGAAGGTGCTTTTACAGGAGCTAAAAAGGGTGGTAAAATCGGATTAATAGAACTGGCTGATGGGGGTACCCTGTTTTTAGATGAGCTAAATTCCCTCCCACTGGGGCTTCAGGGAAAGCTCTTGAGAGTCCTGGAGACCCATGAGCTGACTAGACTGGGCGGTGAAAAGACCAAAAAAATTAATTTCAGGTTGATTACTGCTGTAAACAAGGATTTAAAGGACTTGGTTAGTAAAGGCCTCTTTAGGGAAGATCTGTACTTCAGGATAAGCACGGTTCCCCTGTTTTTGCCGCCCCTTCGCCAGAGAAAAAAGGACATAATCCCCCTGGCCCTTCACTTCCTCAACTATTTTAACAACAAGTATAATGCCAGGAAAACCTTATCTTCCAGCATATTAAAGGCCCTTGAAGCATACAACTGGCCGGGAAATGTGAGGGAGTTAAAAAATCTTATTGAAAGATTGGTAGTTCTCACTGAAGATGACCTGATTACGGAAGAAGACCTGCCCCAGGAGATGATTAGCTGGTCTCCTAACGAGAAATACCAGGTGATTGTGAAAGATGTAGTCCCCTTGGAAAGTCTGGTGGATGAAGCGGAAAGGAAGCTGCTCATGCTTGCTATGGAACGCTATGGGTCCACCAGGAAAATTGCAAGGGCTTTAGGCATAAGCCAGACTTCCGTAGTAAGAAAACTAAAAAAATTTTTTGGTGAACAGGCTACCCGAGTCAGTAGCGGTTCAGGTGAAACATAATTTACTCGCCTAAAAAGCTTAAAATTATAGAAAAGCACTTGCACAAAAGCCCTTGTGAACCAATTTCGGTTCACAAGGGCTTGCTTTGTTTTTGGAATACTTTATTAAAATCCTTGCCATGAGGCGGTTTCGTGACTTTTTTCACATATCCCAATACTTGGTATGATAATTGCTTCACAAATTAAGTAAAGCCAAAAATAATTAATGGGAGGTTATGTTGATGACGTCCAAATACAACAATCTGTTTGAACCTTTTAAAATCGGGAAGCTTGAGATTAAAAACAAATTTGTAATGGCGCCCATGGGGCCGGGAGGCCTTTCTAACGAGGACGGGGCCTTTAACGAAAAGGGCGTAGAGTATTATGTGGAGCGGGCAAAAGGTGGGACCGGCCTAATAATCACCGGTATATGCTATGTGGAAAATGAAGTTGAAAAAAAGGTTATGCCATCCATGCCATGTCCCACATTAAATCCTGCAAGCTTTATAAAAACTGCTGCTCAAATGACTGAAAGGGTCCATGCGTATGACTCAAAGATCTTCCTGCAGCTTACCGCAGGTTTCGGAAGGGTGGCAATCCCTGCAGTGCTTAAAGGAGATGCGGTAGCACCATCCCCCATTGAAAACTTCTGGAACCCTAAAATCAAATGCCGCGAACTGACAACCGAGGAAGTGGAATATATAGTTAAGAAGTTTGCCGAGGCATCGGTAATTGCCAAGATGTCAGGCTTTGACGGAGTGGAAATTCACGCAGTCCATGAGGGCTACCTGCTGGACCAGTTTACCATAGCTCTCTTTAACAAGAGGACCGACAAATACGGCAACGACCTTATGGGAAGGCTGAGATTTCCCATCGAAATAGTTAAAGCCATTAAAAAGGCCTGTGGAGATGATTTCCCAGTATCCCTGAGGTACAGCGTAAAGAGCTACATTAAGGGTATCAGGCAAGGAGGCCTCTACGAGGAAGAGTTTGAGGAACTTGGTCGTGACACGGAAGAAGGGCTACAGGTAGCCAAGATCCTGGAAGAAGCGGGTTACGATGCATTCAATGCCGATGCAGGCACCTACGATTCATGGTACTGGAACCATCCGCCCATGTATCAGAGGAAGGGGCTTTACCTGCACCTGACCGGAAAGTTAAAGGAAGTTGTTAAGGTCCCGGTCCTGGTTGCTGGAAGAATGGAAGATCCGGATTTAGCAAGCAGCGCCCTGGAAGAAGGCATGGCCGATGCCATAGTTATCGGCAGGGGCTTGCTGGCCGACCCACAATTGCCAAATAAGATTAAGGCGGAGAAACTGGATGATATTCGCCCCTGCCTTTGCTGCCACGACGGATGCATGGGCAGAATCGCCCAGATAAAGCCCATATCCTGTGCCGTAAATCCCCAGGCCGGCAGGGAAGCGGTATATGGTCTTACGCCTGCTGAAAAGCCAAAGAAGGTCATGGTCATCGGCGGCGGAGTTGCAGGCATGGAAGCGGCCAGAGTCAGTGCCTTAAGGGGGCATGAGGTCAGCCTCTATGAAAAGAGCGACAGCCTAGGTGGTGTAGTTTTGGCAGGAGGAGTGCCCGACTTTAAAGAAGCAGATTTGAGGCTAGTTAGCTGGTATGAAAAACAGCTAAAAGACCTGATGGTAAACGTCAACCTGAATTCCGAAGTGACAAAGGACTTGGTGGACAAAATCCATCCCGATGTAGTTATCGTGGCTACGGGTTCCGTGCCAAAAACTTTAAATGTCCCCGGCATCGATAAGGCGGTTGAGGCTGTTGATGTGCTGAGAGGAAAGGCAAAAGTTGGCGATCGCGTGGTAGTAGTAGGCGGTGGCCTGGTGGGTTGCGAATTGGCCCTTTGGCTTGCCAAGCAGGGCAAACAGGTTACAATTGTGGAAGTAATGGAAAAGATTTTGTCAGCCGGCTTGCCGATACCCCACATGAATTCAGCCATGCTAAAGGACCTCTTGGCTTATTACAAAGTAAATATAAAGACCAAAGCCTCTGTAGCTTCCATAAAAGATGATGAAGTTGTGATAAAGACCGAATCCGGAGAAGAGACGATTCCCGCAGACAGCGCGGTCATTGCTATAGGCTACAATCCAAAGAACGACCTTTACAAGGAAATTGCCAGGAACTATCCGGAGACTTACCTCCTGGGAGACGCAAGAAAAGTGCAGAACATCATGTACGCCATCTGGGACGCCTACGAGGTAGCGAGGAATATATAAGGGGGTATGACATCCGTGAGACAGTACAAGATGGAACTTAGCGATGAGGAGAAAGAGATACTGGAAGGCAAACACGGGGAAGTCATGCGGAAGATATTAGAATCGGTGGTGCTCTACGGGGAAGCCTTTGAAGCCAAAAGGCTTATCCCCATAGATGGCCCCGTTCACCTGGTCACTTCCTTTGGCCTTTCGGGAATTGAAACGGTATTTGATATGATGGATGAACTGATAGAGGCTGGAGTTAAGGCAAAAGCACCTTTTACCGTGGATCCGAGGCCCATGGACTTTGAAAACGTGGAGTGCAGCGATGTTCAAAAGAAGATTTTTAGTGTCCTCTACAGCAATCAGGCCAGGTACGAAGAGCAGCTGAGAAAACTTGGTTTAAAAAATGACAATGCTTTTACCTGCACCTGCTACATGCCGCAGGTAGGAAATGTTCCCAAAAGGGGCCAGGTCTTGTCCTGGGCTGAATCCTCTGCCGTTGTGTATGCAAATTCCGTAATCGGTGCCAGGACCAACAGGACCTCCGGCATCATTGAGCTCTTGTGCGGGATTTTGGGCAAGGTTCCTGAGTTTGGACTGGTGACAGATGAGGGAAGGCGGGCTAAGTGGCTTGTGGAAGTAAAGACTTCCAAGCTGCCAAATGCTCAGGTCCTTGGAAGCGCCATCGGCATGAAGGTCGTGGAAGATGTGCCATACATCGTGGGGTTGGATAAGTTCCTGGGGAAGGGCTTAAACAGCACTACGGAAGATTACCTTAAAGATATGGGGGCAGCCAGCGCATCAAATGGCGCTGTGGGCCTATACCACGTGGAGAACATAACTCCAGAAGCCATAGAGCAGGGCAGAGATCTCCTGGTAAAAGATTACAAGACCTATATGATAGATGACGAAGAAATCGAAAGGGTCATAAAATCTTACCCCGTGCTTTGGAAGGATTTAAACGCAAAGCCTGCCAAATGCTTCATAGGATGCCCGCACCTTTCCAAAAACCAGATTTACGAGTGGATTGAAAAAGTTTCACATAGGCTTGCCAAGGCAGGCAAGGATAAGGTTGAGATAGATACGGTGCTGTGTGCGGCTCCGGACGTAATCTCGGATTTTAAGACCGACGAGGAGGCCTACCAAAAATTAATAGATATGGGACTTCACCTCACATATATATGCCCCCTCATGTATATGAGCAATCCGGAATGCTCCAAGCAGCCCATTATAACCAATTCCAACAAGCTGAGGACATATTCTACGGCAAGATTCTTCCTTGATGATGAGGTGCTGGACATTATAGTAACTGGCATCGTGCAGGGAGGTGCAGGTGATGAGTAGGACATTTAAAGGAAGAGTTGTGATAGGTGGAAATGTAACAGGGGAAAGTGTAGTGACACATCAGGGCTTTAACGTGCTGGCATCGTATTTAAAGGCCTTGGGCGAAAGAAGCAATACAGCAATATGTTCCGATCAAAACAATAAAGACATCTTCGGCAAGGATTTGGCAGGCAAGATTATTTGTCTTCCCCAGACCATTGGCTCTACCACAGGTGGCATGATACTACAGAGCGTTGCGAACCTGGGCATCGGGCCAAAAGCCATGCTCTTTTCCGAACATATAGATTCCCTGGCAGCAGCGGGGATTATCCTGTGCGAAGTATGGAATCAAAAAACCATAGTGACAATTGATCAGCTGGGGAGTGAATTTTTAGATTATGTAAAAACCGGGCAGCAGATTGAAGTAAAGGAAGACGGGACCGTTATAGTGATGTGAAAAGAGCACAAGATAAACCAAGGGGAGCATTGGAGAAAAATTCTAATGCTCCCCTTAAATTTATTGCAATTTTATATAAGGTCAACATTTGAAGAATAAAAGTTTAAAGATTAGCCTAAACGACGATAATGCCAGGACAAAGATTAACAATACTGCAAAAATCGGCGTTAAAGACGCAATATACTAATTAATTGTAATTGAGCTAGCGTATTTTTTATATTATGGGATCAATGTTTAATGCTCATTTTTGCCTGTTGTCAGCAATATACAGGATGAGATTTATACGGAGGATGCTTTCTAACAAAGAAGTGATGAGTAATTATAGATTTTATTTGCTTTTGCTACTTGATCTCATCACCCACTTATATTTGCAAATAAGGATATATTGCAGGAGGGGCTACATTAAAGGAAAAATATTAGATTAGTTTCATCAGCAGATTTATATTTTGAGCTCGAGTTTGAAGTGCCCGGTCAAAAGGCATTTATTAACCGGTACTATAGAGTTATAGTAAATTGAAGAAAGCTATATAATTTTGAAGTTGAATATTTAGGTACGTACGGAGAACCCGAAATTGCAATGGGATATCTTATAATATCTGAAAAGATATTTAAAGAGTAAATTTAACGTAGGGGCGATAATTCTACTCAGTGAATTGAGGAGGATTACCGCCCCTCCGAATTTAAGAACATACATAAAAGAAAACTATATAAGATAAATAAGATGCGATATGGACTTTTGCTTTGTTACTGTTTGCAAGGAATATATAATTAAAGAACTGTTACGGTATCAACCGCATAAAATATGCAAGAGACTTTACTCATTTATAAGTTATTGTATAAATTCCCTTATCGTTTTTTAAAGAGGTGGAGCCATGAAAATAGTACAGTATTTAGTGCCGTCAACTAAATACGCTATTAAATGCCCTTATCCCATGGCTGCTGAGTTTATCGTGGTTCACAACACTGCAAATGACGCCAGTGCCATGAATGAAGTGTCATACATGGTAAGGAACAATGACAAAGTTTCTTTTCACTATGCGGTAGATGACCGGGAAATTGTCCAGGGCATACCGGACGACCGCAATGCTTGGCACGCAGGAGACGGAGAAAACGGGCCAGGGAACAGAAAAGGGTTGAGCGTCGAGATATGTTATTCCAAATCGGGTGGAGATAGATTCAAGGAAGCCGAAAAGTTAGCTGCCAAATTTATTGCATATAAATTAAACGAGAAGGATTGGGGAATTGATCGTGTGAAAAAGCATCAGGATTTTTCGGGCAAATACTGTCCCCACAGGACCCTGGATATGGGTTGGCAGAGGTTTTTGAACATGGTACAGGCGGAGCTTGAAAACTTAAATGAAAAAAAGGATGGGGATAAGGATAAACCCTCAACCTGGGCACAGGAGGCATGGGACTGGGCAAAAAGTGAGGGAATCACCGATTGGACCAGGCCCGGGGATGCCTGCACCCGTGAAGAAGTTATAACTATGATTTACCGGTACCACAAACGGGTGGTGGAAGACAAGTCTTCACAATCAGCTGTGTAACACATCGATATTCTATTTGCGCCAAATTAACATGAGCGGTTGCCACCGCTTATTTTTTTTTTAGAACATAAAAACGAGCGCTCATTCATAACCGTAAGCGTAATATTGGTCATTGTGTTCAGGAAAAGAGCTTTTTCCAGCGTATCTTTGCTATAACAAATGGTTTTGTTTCGGAATAGATTATATAAAGTGTCATTTTATTTTCGAGGGGTGAAACATCATGATGGAAAAACAACCACCTGTAGTTATTAAAACCCGTCGCATAAAAAAAGAAAGGCTTGACGTAGAATATCCTGTAGTGGAAAATTTATTAAATAAAAATGCAAAGCAATATATTAATTCAGTTCTGATGAGCATAGTTGATACTTTAATCGAACAAACCGATTACTACCAAAATCCAATCACCGAAGTAACAGGAAGATATTATATAAGAACAAACGGTAAGGGGATTTTGAGTATTTCCATCGAAATGTATTGGTTTTCCGGCGGTGCTCATGGTATGACGGTATTAAAATCTGTAACTTTTGATGTAGCAACAGGTAGAATATACTATCTGAAAGACCTGTTCAAAGAAAATTCTCATTATGTGAAACGCCTTACTGATATAATAAAAAGACAGATACAGGAGAGAGACATACCTGTGATAGTTGATTTTACCAGTATAAAGCCAGACCAGGACTTTTATATTGAAAACAAAACTTTAGTGATATACTTCCAGTTGTATGAGCTGGCACCATATGCATATGGTTTTCCAACCTTTAAAATTCCAACTCAGGAAATAGAAGATATATTAAGAAAAGACCTATTAAGAAAAAGTGGATAATTGGGGATCTTCCCCAATTATCCACTTACTTATTTAATAAATCTTATATATTTTGGAAGGCCATTCTCATATGGTATATCTACATTTCCTTGAATGAGAGGCAGCATGTATTCAATGGCATCTTTAGTTACCCATCTGTTTTCCATATCTATCCATTCTTTAGGAAAAGGTTTAGTATAATTTGCTACTTTTGACAGTGGAACCGTTCCAGGTTCAAATCCATTTTGGGTCTTTTCAATAGAGATCATTACATCACTTACACCGTTGAGGATCTTTTCCACACCTGCTTTTCCAACCTTTACAGCTACCTGGTTATCTACCAATGAAGCCGTATGTGCAGCACATCTTTGCAAAATGGAAAATTCAATTACCTTGACCCGTTTTGTAATGTTTTGTTTTACAAGATGTTCAAGATAACGACCGACACCGCCCATTTGTGTGTTGCCAAAGACATCTACTTTTGCCTCGCGAAGGTAAGCATAATTACCGAATTTATCTTTAATTCCTTCAGAGGTTACAATAAACGCTCGGCTCTTTTTGTCAAATACCCGCTTGACTTCACTAACGAAACTTTCCTCATCAAAGGGGACTTCAGGCAGGTATATCAAGTGTGGTGCGTCAACGACCTCATCTCTAGCTAAAGCGCTGGCGGCAGCTAAAAAGCCGCTGTCTCTTCCCATTACTTCTACAATGGTAACGGCTTCTTTGTCATAAACATCTGCATCCAAAGCCATTTCGCGAACACTGGTGGCTATGAATTTGGCTGCACTACCATATCCCGGGCAAAAGTGTGTATTTGTAAGGTCGTTGTCTATAGTCTTAGGTATGCCAATTACACTGATATCTTTGCCTTTATTTATGACATATTGTGAAAACCTGTGGGCGGTATCCATAGAGTCATTGCCGCCAATATAGAGGAAATAGCCTATCTGATATTTATCAAAAATTTCACATATCCTATCAAAATCCTCATCCTTTAGTTTATACCTACATGAACCGAAAGCTGCTGATGGAGAATAGCGCAAAGTATTTAATTCATCGTCGCTCATATTGGTTACGTCAATTATATTATCCTTTAGTATTCCTTCAACACCGTATTTGGCTGCAAAAATTTTAATTCCGTGCTTTTTTGCTTCACTTATAATCCCATAACAACTAGCGTTAATGACTGAAGTAGGACCCCCTGATTGGGCAAAAATTAAATTCTTTTTCAAAAAACCCACTCCCTCTTACAATTTTTTCTAAATAAATTAATATATTTTGACTATGCAGTAACGTGCTGAATATTTATTTTATATTATAGCATGGGAACTATATTGAGACAAGTTTGACTATTTTATAATATCCAGACAAACCAAATGTGCAACAAGACGATAAAAACGCGCAATTTAATTGACTTATTTTACAAATTATGATAAATTTAACTTGACAATATTATATAATTTTTTATGTCCACTAGGGGAGCGAAGATGCTGAGATAGTGAGTAAAGCTCACTGACCCTTGAACCTGCTCTAGGTAATGCTAGCGTAGGAAAGTGGTTTTTGCATTGTACTTAAGCCGTTAACCTTGTGGTTGACGGCTTTTTTGCCATCGACTCTCCGGACATATTCATAATCTAATAGGGAGAGGAGGTGAGCCTGGGTGAGCAGTCTTAGCTATATATTTCAAGATTTAGCGGAAATAACTCCAACGACCCTTTTCATCTTGATTATTGTGGTCGCGCTCTCTGCTATACTTCTCGCTGTTGGCTCCCGGGCTAAACTCAGGACAAAGGCTGTTGTATATGGAGGTCTTTGTGTTGCAGTTGCTTTTGTGCTTTCTTATATAAGGCTGTACCGGTGGCCACAAGGTGGATCAATAACCATAGCCAGTCCACTGCCGATCTTCGTTTATGCTTATATTTTTGGTCCCGCAGCAGGTATAGCAGCAGGAACCGCATATGGACTTTTGCAGTTGGTTCAGGACCCGTATATACTGCATCGTTTTCAAGTATTTTTAGACTATATTTTGGCTTTTGCAGCATGGGGACTTGCAGGTTTTTTCCGCAAAAACATAAGTTTAGGCATTATTTTTGGAGGCGTAGGCCAAATATTTTCCAGTTTCCTTTCAGGCGTTATATTTTTCGCATCATATGCACCTGAAGGCATGAGCCCTATAATATATTCGTTAGTTGTAAACGTCACTGTACTGGGTACAAATATACTAATTTGTCTTTTAGTTTCACTGTTGCCTCAAGTTCGAAGAGTAATACAGCGGCTTAAGGCGAGGGCTTTGGCAGAATAGAAATCAAAAAAGGCAGGAGTCAATTAAACTCCTGCCTTTTTTTGTGTTTTCATGCATCTGATTATTGAGAGTTATTCTATATCGATGATTCTTCCGCTGGGCCTTGAAGGTTCTACTTTAGGCAGAATAACTTTTAAAACGCCATTGTTAAAGCTGGCTCTTATTTCGTCATCTTTCACATTGCTGGGAATGGGTATGGAACGTGAATAATTTCCGCGTCTACGTTCACGTTGAATGAAGCTTTCTCCTTTTTCTTCAGTAACTTCATCGTATTTTGCAGAAATCGTCAAGACATTGTCTTCATATAAAATTTCTATGTTTTCTTTTTTGTATCCGGGTAGGTCAGCTTCTACTATATATTCATTTTCCGTTTCGCGCAAATCTGCTTTAACGGGACTTAGGTTAAACATGTCTAAAAGATCTTCGGTATCAAAAGGCCAATCGAAGAACGCTGGCAACAATCCCCTCCGCTTACGAGGAATTAAACCTCTATCCCGCATAAAATTACCTCCTTTTACAAATTTTACTATTAGTAATTTTATTATAGCACGAAGGTCAGGAAAGGTCAATAAAAGTCAAAAAAATTTTTCTTAAAAGTTAAGTTTAAAAGGTATTTGACAAAGTAGTACAGAATATATTTCTTAAATTATTTTTTACTGTTTTTAGATTATAATTCATATAGTTTTAGTGAGGTTGTCATGCAAATCGGTGTAGATATTATTGAAATAGACCGGATAAAAAAGGCCTGTGGAAGAAAAAACTTTATAAACAGATTTTTTACTTTAAAAGAGCTTGAGGACATTAAAGGCAAAAAAAGTTTTTACACACACTTGGCTGGAAAATATGCAGCCAAGGAGGCAGTAGTAAAAGCACTAGGCACAGGCTTTCGAAATATGAAGTGGAAAGACGTAGAAATTTTAAACCAAGCGTCGGGAAAACCTGTTGTAGCTTTATCGGGAAAAGCTAGAGAAATTTTTAAACTAAAAAATTTTAACGGTATCCTTGTAAGTATTTCACATTGCAAGGAATATGCCATAGCTTTTGCTGTAGCACTGGGGGGTGAGGCAGATGAAAGTAGTCAGCCCTTCAACTATGAGGCTGATGGATCAAATGGCTATTGACAAATATAAAATTCCCGGAGTTATCTTAATGGAAAATGCCGGCATTAAGGTAGCTCAGGCAGTGCAAAACATGTGGAATGCTCAAAAACATTGTGCATCGAGGAAAATTGTATTTTTCTGCGGCAAAGGCAACAATGGCGGCGATGGCTTTGTGGCAGCCCGACATCTTGCCAACATGGGCTTTGAAACTATCGTTTTTATAATAGCAAATCCTGATAATATAGCCGGCGATGCAGCTATAAATCTAGAAATAATAAGGAATATGGGCCTGCGAATAAAAGTAATTAAAGAGCAAGCAGATTTAGATGAGGCAAAAGACCTAGCAAATGGAGCCTTTGTTTTGGTAGATGCCATTTTCGGTACGGGACTAAAGGGCGATGTTAAAGGTATTGCTAAATCGGTTATCGAAGTTATAAATCAACTTGAAATACCAGTAGTGTCTATAGATATACCTTCAGGTGTTTGTGGCAGTACAGGCAAGATACTGGGGACTGCTGTAAAAGCACATCAAACGGTGACCCTTGCACTTCCAAAGATAGGTCTATTGCTTTATCCAGGGGCAGAATATGTGGGAGAGCTGATTACCGCAGACATAGGAATGCCCGTAAAATTAGTAGAGGCAATTAATGCAGAGGCCCAATTGTTAGATTTGAGCTGGGTAAGGGGGTGTTTTAAGGCGGCTCCGCCTGATGCACACAAAGGTACCTTCGGCAGGGTTTTTATCATCGCCGGATCTGTTGGCATGACAGGAGCGGCAACACTGTCTTCGACCGCTGCGGTTAGAAGTGGTGCAGGGCTTGTGACAATAGGCATTCCCGAAAGCCTAAATGACATTTTAGAAGTTAAAGTAACGGAAGCTATGACGCTGCCCCTGCCTGAGACGTCTAGCCGCAGTATAGGCAAAGGCGCAATAGAAAAGGCTTTAAGTTTTGCAAGTAAATGCGATGCAGTAGTTTTAGGACCCGGCCTTTCCACAGACTATGAGACAGCAGAGTTTGTAAGGCAATTTATTTTGGAGTGCACTGTGCCCATGGTGGTGGATGCAGACGGGTTAAATGCAATGGCAGAATCTCCGGCTATTTTTAAAAAAGCCAAGGCACCGATTATTATTACCCCGCACCCCGGCGAGATGGCAAGGCTTTTATCAACAACAGTGTCTGAAGTACAAACAGATCGAATTGGGGCGGTAAAAACAGCTGCTGAAAAGTTTAGCTGTACTGCTGTATTAAAAGGTGCGAGGACTTTAATTGCCACTTCAGATGGAAAACTTATGATCAATCCTACAGGCAATATAGGTATGGCTACTGGTGGCAGTGGCGATGTGCTTTCAGGCATGATTGGAGCCTTTTTGGCCCGCAGCATGAAGCCTTATGAAGCTGCGGCAGTGGGGGTATACCTACACGGCTTAGCAGGAGATTTGTCTGCCAAGGAGCAGGAGCAAATTTGTCTTATGGCTACAGACATCATTGATTTTCTGCCTAAAGCTGTTAATAAAATGAAGGTGCAGTGTGATGACAACAAATCTTGGTGATATTCGTCCTACTTGGGTTGAGATTAATTTGGATAATCTAAGGCACAACATACTGGAGCTAAAGAAAATTATTTCTTCAGCTACCAAGTTATGTGCTGTAGTAAAAGCTGACGCATATGGGCACGGAGCTGTGGAAGTTGCGAAAGAAGCCATAGCTTGCGGAGCATCTTATCTCAGTGTTGCTTTTTTGGATGAAGCCATCGAACTGCGAAAGAATGGTATAACAACTCCCATCCTTATTTTGGGTTTTACACCGGAAAATCAATTTGATAAAATATTAGAGTATGATATAACCCAGACTGTCTACAATTTTATGTCTGCGGCTATACTGTCCGATTGTGCGCTAAAGCGAAATAAAAAAGCTAAAGTTCATATAAAAATTGATACTGGCATGAACCGCATTGGTTTTTGCCCGGAAGCTTGCACAACTGCTGAATTTAGGGAACTATTTTCCTTGCGAGGTCTTGAAATAGAGGGTATTTTCACCCATTTTGCACGAGCAGATGAAAGGGATAGGCACTTTACTAATGAGCAGTTTCAAATTTTTACAGGGATAGTTAAAGCCATTGAAGAGGCCGGCTATAAAATACCCATAAAACATGTGGCAAACAGTGCAGGTGTCCTACAATATCCCGAAACCCATCTGGATATGGTTCGACCGGGCATCATTCTTTATGGTTTGTATCCTTCCGATGAAATAGACAAAAACCTGATTTCCTTAAAACCTGTAATGAGTTTTAAGACCAGGGTTTCAAATGTGAAAGTTCTACCAAAGGGAAAGCCAATAAGTTACGGCGGAACTTATATCACACAAAGGCAAAGCATTATTGCCACATTACCGGTGGGTTACGCTGACGGCTATTCAAGGCTTTTATCATCAAGGGCACAAGTCTTGATAAATGGTCAAAGAGCCCCGGTAGTAGGGCGCGTTTGTATGGACCAGTGCATGGTGGACGTTACCGACATCCAAGGGGGTGTATCTATTGGAGATGAAGCTGTCCTCCTGGGAGCAGACGGTAACAATAGGATATCTGCTGAAGAAATAGCTGAACTTATGGGGACTATCAATTATGAAGTTGTATGTGGCATATCTAAAAGGGTGCCCAGAGTATATATAAAAGGTGGAAGGGTCCAAAAGGTGATAAACCTTTTGGTAAAATAGGTATATTTTTCTTATTTATTTGACATAATTATATTGACCTCTATATAATAATGAGTACATGTTGTTGCTTAATAAACTAGGGGGTGCCGGCGTGGCCGAGTTGAAACGTATTGTTGTAAGTATACCCGATAATTTATTACAACAAGTAGATTATTTTGTTGCTCTTGAAAATAAAAACCGAAGTGAACTTATTCGCGATGCAATGAAATTATATATAAAAGAAATGGAAAAGCTAAGAGTTAGGGAACAACTAAAAATCGGGTATATTAAGATGGCCGAAATAAATATTAATTTTGCAGAAATGGGCATTTGTGAGGATTTTAAGGACTTTGTATTATACGAATCAAGGCTTTCGGAGTGTGAATAATGTGCTGGTTAGGCGTGGTGATATATTTTACGCAGACCTAAATCCGGTAGTTGGTTCAGAACAGGGGGGAATCAGACCGGTATTAGTTGTGCAAAATGATGTGGGGAATAAATACAGCCCCACTGTTATTATTGCTGCTATTACCTCGCAAATAGATAAAGCAAAACTTCCTACCCATGTGGAACTTAAGAGTACAGATTACGGTCTTGAAAAAGATTCGGTAATTTTACTTGAGCAGCTAAGGACCATCGACAAGCGAAGATTAAAAGAAAAAATAGCGATACTGGATCAGGATATAATGGAAAAAGTTGATGAAGCTCTAAAAATTAGTTTAGGTCTTGTTGAATATTAATAATAACTTAATTCTGGGCTTCCTCTAATTAAAGAGGGAGCCCTATTTTTTTGCAATAAACTACAATTTCTCCAAAAAAGAAGGATTATTGGATATTTTTTAGAATATATAAAAGGGTGATTAAGATAGTCTTTGGAGGACAGATATGAAAGTAAAAGCGCGATTCTTTTCAGAGCTTATGACTGCACTATCCCTAATGATGGATCTTGACGAAAGTAGAAAGCTTTACCACGCATGGCGAGTAGCGATTTTAGCTGAAAGAATGTCTCAAGAAATACTGCCGGAGTATAGAACTCAGATATTTTATGCCGGATTACTGCACGACATAGGTGCAATCTCTTTACCAGACCACGTTACTCATTATACGGATATAAAAGAGCACTTTAAAAATCCCATATTGTTTAATCATGGCAGAAAAGGGGCTCAAATTGCGAGAGAAATAGGCCCCCTTTCATTGGCTGCCGATATGATAATGGATCATCACGAACATTGGGATGGTGGAGGCTATCCTAGAGGTCTTAAAGGCAATAACATAAATTTAGGCGGTCAAATTTTAAGGATCGCGGATACATTTGACATATTAGCTCGGGTCAGACCGCCTCTAGACTTAAATGACATTAAAACAATACTTGCTAGCCGAAGGGGCTCTGAGTTTTCGGACTTAATGTTCGAATTGATGATTTCCACTTTAGAAAGCGGCAGTTTCTTTGAAGAAATAATTGATGATACCAAAGTTTCAGAGATGGTGCCGCAAATTATTAGCTCCTTACCTCCTGTTGATTTATCATCTTGTAATAATGATTTAAGAAAAGTGGTCAAAATTTTTGCTCAAGTTATTGACGCTAAACACAGCTATACAGCAGGGCACTCTGAGCGGGTAGCAAATTATACATATCAACTGGCCAAAGCAATGGGGTTATCGGAAGGTGAAGCAGAAAGATTTGAAATAGCTGCTTATTTACATGATGCAGGAAAAGTAGCTATCCCAAAACACATTTTAGATAAGCCTGCTGCCCTCACAATAGATGAATTCAAACTCATGAAAAGACATCCTGTGTATACAATGGAGATTATAAGTATGGTAAGTGAACTGAAAGATCTTGTGAGAATAGCAGGAGGCCATCATGAGAGATATGACGGCAGAGGCTATCCCGATGGTGCATCGGGACAAAATATTCCACTGGGAGCTCGCATAATGTCAGTGGCTGATGCCTTTGATGCCATGACTTCTTTAAGGCCATATCAAAAAATCAAAAGCAAAGATGAAGCAAAAGAAGTCTTAGCTGAAAATGCAGGAAGCCAGTTTGACCCCGAAATATCCAAGGTGGCAATACAGGTGCTCTGATGAGGAGGAAAACTCATGAGGCCATTAATAGGTATTACCATGTCCCTGGACTATGAGAACAGAACGGCAAAATTAGGGGAAAAGTATGTAACTGCCGTGGAACGGGCGGGGGGAATACCGGTGGCTGTACCGCCTCTTGAGGATAAAAATGCTTTAAATGCCATGGTGCAGAAACTAGACGGGATAATATTATCGGGAGGGCCCGATATTGACCCGTCTTATTATAATCAATTGCCCCATCCACGCCTTGGCAATGTTTGTCCCAGAAGGGACCAAAATGAATTATTCATTGCTGCTGAATTTATTAAACTGTCAAAGCCAATTTTAGGAATTTGTCGTGGCCTGCAGGTGATGAATGTAGCCATGGGTGGAACCCTTTGTCAGGACATTTCTTCTAGTATTAAAAATCCCATAAAACACATGCAGAATGCACCGCGATGGCATAAAAGCCATGAAGTCGAAATTTTAGATGTGAATTCTTTATTATATAAAATAGTCGGCAAGCAGCGAATCAGAGTAAACAGCTTTCACCACCAGTCAGTAGAAAGACCTGCCACAGATTTAAAAATCACCGCTATAGCACCTGATGGTGTTGTTGAGGCAATGGAGTCAAAGGCTGGGAACTTCTGCCTTGGCATACAGTGGCATCCTGAACAGCTAACAGATGATATAGCGCATATGAGATTATTTGAATTTTTGATAGATGCTGCAAAAGATGTTAAAACAGGGAGGGGATAATATGCTAGCTATAACTAATGGCAAAATTTATACGATGACTGGCAAAGTCTTTGATAAAGGAACTTTGTTAATAAAAGAAGGTAAAATACTAGAAGTGGGACAAGAGATTGCAATTCCCCAAGATGCTAAAGTCGTCGATGCCGGCGGCAAATACGTGTTCCCTGGCTTTATTGATGCCCACAGCCATATAGGTATATTCGAAGAAGCAGTAGGGGAGATAGGCGAGGAAGGCAACGAGTGGACGGAGCCCGTAACACCTCAGCTTAGGGCCATTGACGCCATAAATCCAGGCGACAAGGCCTTTGAAGATGCAGTAATGGGTGGAATCACCTGTGTTTTTACAGGCCCTGGCAGTGCAAATGTAATCGGCGGCCAATCCGTTGTAATGAAAACCTATGGGAAAATTATAGACCATATGGTAGTAAAAGAGCCTGCCGGCCTTAAGGTGGCCTTTGGAGAAAATCCCAAGCGGGTTTATGGTGACCAGAAGAAAATGCCTGCAACCCGAATGGGAACAGCAGCCCTTTTAAGGGATGCTCTGGTAGAGGCTCAAAACTACAAAGCAAAGCGGGAAAAAAGCCTCAAAGATCCCGATGAAATTCATGAACGGGACCTGGGAATGGATGTTCTGTGCGATGTGCTGGATAAAAAGCTGCCTTTGAGAGCTCATGCCCACAGAGCAGATGATATCATGACAGCCATAAGAATTGCCAAGGAATTTGATTTGGACATCGTCATTGAGCACTGCACTGAGGGGCACCTCATTGCCGATGAGCTTGCTGAACTGGGGATTTCTGCAGTTGTCGGGCCGTCCCTTTCAAATCGCTCAAAGGTGGAACTTAAAAATTTAAGTTTTATAACGCCCGGGGTACTTGCACAAAAAGGCGTAAAAGTGGCTATAATGACCGACCATCCAGTCATACCTATTCAGTATCTGCCTGTCTGTGCGGCGCTTGCCGTGCGCGAAGGCATGAAGGAAGAAGACGCCTTAGCTGCCATAACAATAAATGCCGCAGAGATTTTGGGCATTTCCGATCGGGTGGGAAGCCTTGAAAAGGGTAAGGATGCCGATGTGGTCATATGGAATGGCCATCCTCTTGATATAAAATCTAAGCCCTGCTTGGTTATAATAGACGGAAAAATCGTATATGAAAGCAAAGTTGCGTAAAAAAGATATAGCGGCACATTGCCAGGGGGGAATGTGCCGCTTTTGTCCGCTTTATA
>ENA-OWOZ01001627-OWOZ01001627.1-bioreactor-metagenome-genome-assembly--contig:-NODE-1627-length-19762-cov-19.067056_pt1 | contig 19762 bp, 18 predicted proteins | sample MGYA00238140_ERZ651804 | MGnify/ENA primary metagenome ERZ651804 (study PRJEB26910, sample SAMN07631232) | bioreactor metagenome | isolation source: Switchgrass digestor | place: USA: Dartmouth... | reverse complement strand
ATGTTTTTGGTGGACATGGATTTAGAGAATTCTATAAGCTATACTATCAGCATTCCTCTTATTTTCCATATTGGGACGATGTTTTTTTCAATCAATATGTGTTAAATAGATACATGATTGATGATATGGAAAGCATAAAAGATATGGAATTATATGATGAATCTGTTTTGGAAACTAAAATACTTTTGGAAGATAAAGTAGCATATATGAGAATTAAGTCAATGGCTACAGATAATGATATTGTGGAAGAGGATTATGATAAGATTAAGAAATTTTTAAAGGAAATAGAGGACTACGATAAGCTCATTATTGATATAAGAGGTAATGGTGGAGGATGGGATATATATTGGCAGAACATTGTAGAGCTATTAATAAATGAACCTTTAACTGTCAAATATTATGTTTTTTATAAGGGTGGTCATAGGTATAAATATGACCCTTATAGAGTGAAATATGTAAATACTGTTGATGAATTGGATGAAGAAGTGTTGAAACAATTCCCTGAAGAAGTAAGGATTGATTTTAAATATTACAGAATTTATTCTTACCGCATAAATCCATGGGATACTAGCCTAGACCCTTCTGAAGATATAGACTTTAAAGGAAAAATATATCTATTAGTTGACAGAGATGTTTTTTCATCTGCTGAAAACTTTGCTTCTTTCTGTAAAGATACAGGATTTGCGACACTGGTGGGGGAACCTACAGGTGGAGGAAAGGGATTTGACTGGATTCCAATTACTTATTTGCCAATAAGCAAGCTTGCAGTTATGTACAGCAGGGAAATGGTAATGAATGCAGATGGAACAATAAATATGGAAACAAAGACTATTCCCCATATAATAGTAGATGATCCAACTTATCAGGAGGATTTCAATAAAGACCAGTGTATACAAGCAGCTATAAAGGATAATGAGAATTTATAAAGTTTAACAGGAAATTTCGAAAAGTTATTAATGCAGTTAAAATCCATTAGGATAAAAATATAATAACTCTAAGAGGTGGAACTCTTGGAGTTTTTTATTCTATTCTGTTTATCCTGACAAAAGCATATGGTATAATAACTTCATATTCTCCTATTGTTAACATAATATAAATTGAATATATTGGAATTGTAAAAATAAATAATAGATTTTCATGGAGTGTGGGAAATGAAGATAATATTGTTTGTAGTAATACTGATAATAATTTTTTCCATATATAACTATATACAGATAAGCAGATTTTACGTAAACAAGCCAGTCTTTTATAGCAGTAAACTAAATGAGGACTTGAGAATAACCCAAATAACGGATTTTCATGGAAATACATTAGTTGATAGGAACAGGGTGTTGAATGAAATTAATGAATTTAATCCACATATAGTGGTTCTAACTGGAGATATGATAGACCATAAAACTGAGGATATCGATTATGTATTGGATTTTATAAATAGAATATATGAATTAAACAGCAATGTTTTCTTCGTTATAGGAAATCATGAATTGAGAAATATTAGGGGAGATGAGTTTATCTCAAAGCTCAAGGATATAGGGATTACTATTCTTGACAATGAGAATACAGCACTTAATGTTAATGAAGATGCTATAAGTATTGCAGGTTTAAGTTTTTTTGCTACTGAAGATGACTATTTAGCTGCAATTAATGGAGTAGATGGTAACTTTACAATATTGCTATCCCATTCGCCAAATAGGCCAATATCCTATTTATCAGGAGTGGAGGATTTAATATTATCAGGCCATACCCATGGAGGGCAGGTGAGATTACCTATTATAGGTTCAATAGTAGCTCCAGGCCAAGGGTTTTTCCCTGAATACGATAAAGGAACATTTGAGTTAAGCAATACTATAATTTATATAGACAGTGGGTTGGGAAATAGCGTATTTCCAATAAGGCTCTTTAATAGAGTTCAAATAAGCAATATTACCATAAAGGGCAAGTCTACACATGTTGGATTTTGAATGATAGAAAGCCTATTGCTTGGGCTTTCTATTTTTTAATTTCATCTAATATATTGGTTTGGTATTAAATATTACATTAAAAACTAAAAATAGAAAAAACTTTATCCCTAAAAGCTAATTAACATATATAATTTAAAGTGTGCTTTTGTTATATCCTGAAAGAAATTACATTAAAAATAATACAGATATTATGGTAACTAATTGTATATGAAATATAATGCTAAAAGCCTTATAAATGTTATAAATATTAAGCATAAATGCAAAAATGATGAGGAAGAAGCCATTGAAAAATTGGTAAACATGAGTAGAAGTAACTTCAATGAATAGGAGGCATTTTATGAAAGCTATAGGTACATCACCTGGAATTGCTGTAGGAAAGGTATTAGTATATAAGGAACCTGAATTAGTGATAGAATTAAAGAAAATCTACGATATAGACTCTGAAATAGAAAGATTGGATAGTGCGATTAAAAAAAGCAGTAAGGAGATTCAGGATTTATACGAAGAAGCCTTAAAAAATGTAGGTAAAGATGAAGCACAGATTTTTGCTGCCCATAAGATGATATTGGAGGATCCTGAATTTGTTAATGGAATTAAATTCAAAATCAAAGAAAAAAAGACTAATGCAGAATGGGCAGTTAAGGAAATATCAAATCAATATATAGAGATGTTTAATAATATTGAAGATGAATATTTAAGAGAAAGAGCTTTAGATTTGAAAGATGTGTCCAAGAGATTGTTAAGAGAGCTAATGGGTATCAAAAGCAGAGATATTAGAGTTATAAGAGAAGAATGTATTCTAGTTGCTGAATATTTAACTCCATCAGATACTGTTCAGATGAATAAGGATAGAGTGATAGGGTTTGTGACTGAACTAGGAGGTAAGACTTCCCACACATCTATTGTAGCAAGAACCTTGGAAATACCAGCAGTAGCAGGAATTAAGAATATAACCAATATAGCCAAAGATGGAGATTTGATGATAATAGATGGGAGCGAAGGACTGATACTGTTAAATCCTACAGAAGAGGAAATAAAAATATATGAGGATAAGAAGAGGAAATACAATGAGTTTAAACAGAAAATAGTACAAATGAAAGAGAAGAAAAGCATTTCAAATGATGGAGTAAAGGTAGAATTAGATGTTAATATTGGAACTCTAAAGGATTTAGATCATGTTATAGAAAATGATGGAGAAGGAATTGGTCTATTTAGAACAGAGTTTCTGTATATGAATAGCAATAAGATGCCAACGGAGGAAGAGCAGTTTAAGGCATATAAGACTGCAGCAGAAAGGTTAAAAGGGAAACCAGTTGTAATAAGGACATTGGATGTTGGAGGTGATAAGTATATTCCATATCTAAATCAGCCAGAAGAGATGAATCCTTTCTTGGGATTACGAGCCATTAGACTTTGTTTAAGCAAGAAAGATATTTTTAAAACCCAATTGAGAGCATTGCTAAGGGCTTCTGCCTATGGAAACATAAAGATTATGTTTCCTATGATATCTAGTATTAAGGAAATCAGAGATGCAAAGGAAATATTAGAAGAAGCAAAGGAGGAGCTAAGAAAGGAAAACATTCCATTTAATGAGAATATGGAAGTTGGAATTATGGTAGAAATCCCAGCAGTTGCAATTCGTTCTGATATATTTGCAAAAGAAGTTGATTTCTTCAGCATTGGAACAAATGACCTTATTCAATATACATTGGCAGTTGACAGAGGAAATCAGAATGTATCCAGTCTATTTAGCCAATACGATCCATCTGTATTAAAGCTTATAAAGATGACCATTGAAAATGGTCATAAGGAAGGAATATGGGTTGGTATGTGTGGAGAAGCAGCAGGAGATGAAAAGCTTATACCTTTATTTCTGGCAATGGGATTGGATGAGTTTAGCATGAGCCCATCCTCCTTACTAAAAGCAAGATGGATAATCAGAAATACATCAAAGAAAGAGATAGAGCCAATGCTTGACATTATATTAAACTTGCCAACAGCAGAAGATGTTGAAAACTATATAGATGAGAATATTATAAAAAATTATAAAAGTTATTATCAATGATAGATATGCTTTTTTTGAGCAACTTTGTGATATAATTATAAATCAATGTAATTAATATTTTATTTTTTATTGGAGATTAAAATGAGAATAACAGCTTATATGCCAAAAGCAATGATAGCTTTGCTAATTTTAATCATAGTACTTTATAATACATTTTTATATATAGACTTATTTTATAGTCAGTTTTACCGTCTATCTGCATATTTAAAATATATAAGCATATTGCTTTGCTTTAGCTTATCCATATTTACTAGAAGTAATTCTTTTGACCTTAAGAATATTAGACTTCTTAACATTGGACTCTTTCTAACCTGCTTGGCTGACTTGTTTCTTTTAATTATAGATAATTACTATGAAGTCGGTATTGCAATTTTCTCCATAGTTCAGATTACATATTCTATCAGGTATGATGTTGAGAATGGGAAGAAAACTGTGAGAAACTGCATTATATGTTTTTTGATATTGCTTTTAATCTTTATTGTGGCAAATCTCATTACAGAAGTTCCATTTATAATTCTTCTGGCATTATTCTATGGTATATGCCTTATAACCAATGTTATAAAGGCAAAAAAAGCATATATAAATGGAGTATTTCCAAAGCCAAATGGTGTTATGGTAGTTCTAGGAATGGTGCTTTTTTTACTGTGTGATATAAATGTTGCCCTTTATAATGTACTTGGTACTTTCTATATAAATGAGCCTTTATACAGAATATCCTCTGTATCTATGTGGCTGTATTATCTGCCTTCACAGCTATTGTTGTCCTTAAGCGGATATAAGTTCAAATAATGACTAGTAGTTAAAACACCCTATAAATCTTATAATGTTCAGCTCATTAGAATCAGTTGCTATCTCATAAATGATTTAGATAGAAGAGGGAAAAAGTATATAGAATAAAATTATATATAAGGGGGGAATTATATGAAAAATATTAAAGTGGCAATGATTCAGATGAGGGTTGATGAGGATAAGAATAAGAACCTAGAAACAGCAGGTGAATACATAAGAAAGGTGTCTAAAGAAGGAGTTTATATGGCAGTACTTCCTGAAATGTTTAACTGTCCATATAAAGCCGATAACTTTCCTGTATATGCTGAGGAGGAAGATGGAGAAACTATAAAATTTCTTTCAAAAATAGCTAGAGAAAGTGGGATATATTTAGTTGCAGGGTCAATACCTGAAAGGGAAGGAGATAAAGTATATAATACTTCCTTTGTATTTAATAGAAATGGAAATATAATAGGAAAGCATAGAAAGATGCATTTGTTTGATATTGATGTTGAAGGTGGTCAGTATTTTAAGGAATCTGATACATTATCACCAGGAGATAGCCTAAATGTATTCGAAACCGAATTTGGAAAGTTTGGACTTTGTATATGTTATGATTTCAGATTTCCTGAAGTAGGAAGAATATTGGTAGAAAAAGGCGCAGTGGCAATAGTAGTTCCAGCTGCCTTTAACATGACAACAGGACCTGCCCATTGGGAAATAATGTTTAGATCTAGAGCTTTGGATAATCAGGTATATACAATTGGAGTTGCACCTGCAAGAGATGTAAACTCTCCTTATATATCTTACGGAAATTCAATAGCTGTATCTCCTTGGGGAAATGTAATTGAAAGAATGGACGAAAAGGAAGGATATAGGATTGTAGATTTAGATTTGGATTATGTTATGAAGGTAAGAGAAGAACTGCCACTTCTAAAGCATAGAAGGAAGGATATATATTCTTTGGCTCTAATAAAAGAAAATTGCGTACGCAAATAAATTATGATATACTAAATATAGGAATAGGAGGAGAATATTTTGAAAAATTGCCCTGAGGACTATATAAGCAGATGGTTTTCAGTATTTCACAGACTTTACTTGAGCTATATATATGAAGGACTTAAAGAATACAATATTGGCAGTGGGCAGATAATGTTCCTTTTAGAGCTATATTATTGTGACGGAATAAGCCAAGAGGAACTTTCATCCTACTTAAGCATAGACGGGGCAAATACAACAAGAGCTATAAAGAAGCTGGAAGAGGAAGGATATGTAATAAGGAAGCAGGATGAGAATGACAGGAGAGTAAAGAAAATATATTTGACTGAAAAGGCTATGGAAATAAAGCCGAAGATACTAGGTCTAATGAATGAATGGGAGAATATATTACTGGGAAATTTAACAAAAGTTGAAAGACAAGTATTAGGCGATATACTGAAGAAGATAGGACATGCCAATGTTGAGAACAATAGATGCAGCATGTGTACAAAAGGTTGCTGTGAATGATTAAGGCATATTGGTGGAAAATTCACCAATATGCCTTTTTTATTTTGGACAACCTTTAAATTTTAATAAAAATAGTTGCGAACGCAAACAATATGTGATATTCTTAAAGTATAGTAAAACAGTAGGAATTAAATGATAAGGAGTATGATTATGGAGAACAGATTATTATCAATTAAGAATCTATATGTAAAAGTAGGAGATAAAGAGATACTTAAAGGATTAAATCTTGATATAAATAAAGGAGAAGTACATGTAATTATGGGGCCTAATGGTGCTGGCAAATCAACCCTTGCAAACATATTAATGGGTAACCCAAAGTATGAAATAACTGAAGGAGAAATTGAATTTCAAGGGCAAATAATAAACGATATGAAGGTAGATGAAAGAGCAAAGCTAGGAATGTTCCTTTCATTCCAGTATCCAGAGGAGATTCCTGGAATAACATTAGAAAATTTCCTGCGTTCAGCAAAAATGGCTATAGAAGACAAGCCAATAAAGGTTATAGAGTTTAAAAAGACATTAAAGGAAAAGATGAAGCTATTGGAGATGAAGGAGGAATATGCACAAAGGTACTTAAATGAAGGATTTTCAGGAGGAGAAAAGAAAAAAAGTGAAATTCTTCAGCTTTTGATTTTAAATCCAAAACTTGCCATACTGGATGAAACAGATTCAGGACTAGATGTGGATGCAGTAAAGATTGTAGCAAAGGGAGTAAGGGAACATAAGTCGGAAGAGAATTCAATTATAATAATTACTCATCACAACAATCTATTGGAATACTTAAATCCAGACCATGTTCACTTTCTTGTTGATGGCAGGATAATAAAAAGTGGTGATGAAAGCTTAATAGATATTGTTGAAAAAGAAGGTTTTGAAGCTATTAAGAACTAGAAGGGATAGGATGTGGTGTTTATGGATACAAACAGAAAAACCTATGTAGAAGATATAGAGCGTGGAATATACGATATAAAAAATGAATTTAGATACAGCTATAAAGTTAAAAAGGGACTAACAGAAGAAATAGTAAGGGAAATTTCTGAAAAGAAAAATGAACCAAAATGGATGACAGAGTTTCGACTGAAGTCCTTAGATATATATAACAAGTTGGGCCTACCAGTTTGGGGGCCAAATATTGATGATTTGGATATAGAGAATATTGTTACTTATGTGAAGCCTAATACGGATATGAAATATAGCTGGGAGGATGTGCCAGAGGATATAAAGGAGACATTTACAAGGTTAGGAATACCAGAGGCTGAACACAAATCCCTTGCAGGAGTAGGTGCCCAATACGATTCAGAGGTAGTATACCATAATCTTAAAGACTACCTATCTATGAAGGGCGTTATATATACAGATATGGAAACTGCAGTAAGGGAATATGAGGATATTATCAAAAATCACTTTATGACAGTAGTACCACCTAGTGATCATAAGTTTGCAGCACTACATGGAGCAGTCTGGTCAGGAGGCTCATTTGTATATATACCAGAGGGAATCCAGGTAGATATACCTTTACAATCCTATTTTAGGCTTAATGCTCCAGGTGCAGGTCAATTTGAGCATACGCTGATTATAGTTGAAAAAGGAGCTTTTCTTCACTTTATTGAGGGATGTTCTGCTCCAAAGTACTCAGTAAACAACCTTCATGCAGGTTGTGTTGAGCTGATAGTCAAGGAAGGAGCAAGATTAAGATACAGCACCATAGAAAACTGGTCAAAGAACATGTATAACCTGAATACAAAAAGGGCACTAGTTGAAAAGGACGGAACTATAGAATGGGTATCTGGCTCTTTTGGTTCAAAGGTTTCTATGCTCTATCCTATGAGCATATTGAAAGGGGAGGGAGCAAGGGCAGAGTTTACAGGCATAACCTTTGCAGGCAATGGTCAGTATCTTGATACAGGTGCAAAAGTAGTCCATGCTGCACCCTATACTACGTCAAATATAAACACTAAATCTATTTCAAAGGATGGCGGAGTTGCAGTATATAGAGGTGCATTGGTCATAACAGAGAACGCTCATCACTGTAAATCTACAGTATCCTGTGAATCATTGATGCTAGATAACAGGTCCAGATCAGATACGGTGCCAGTTATGGACATAAGAAATGACGAAGTGGATATTGGGCATGAAGCCAAAATAGGAAGAATAAGTGATGAGGCTATATTCTATCTTATGAGCAGAGGCATAAGTGAAGAGGAAGCCAGAGCCATGATAGTCAGAGGCTTTGTTGAGCCAATTGCAAAGGAATTGCCATTGGAATATGCCGTAGAGATGAATAATTTAATTAAGCTGGAACTTGAAGGCACAATTGGATAAGGAGTGATATATATGATAGAGATTAGAGATGAATTAAACTCCCTTCCTGTTAAAACTTATAGATGGCTAAATGTAAACCACTTGAATATATATGAAAATATTGATAAAGACATAAAACCTTATAATAAGAGGTTTTTTGAGGAAATGGATGATGAGAATATATCCATTGGATCCATAAGCAATATAATTACCATAAATCAGCATCTAAATAGAATAAACAACGAGAAATATGAATATGGCGTATCAAGAAAAATGGTAGATTTAGCTGAAAACAGTTATAATGCAGGAGTATATGCCTATATTAAAAGAGGGGCAAATATAAAAAAACCCATAAGAATTGAATATGAAATGGACAGGGAAAATGATGTAGTTATAGACAACAGCATAATAGTAGCATCAGAAAATAGCAAAGCTACAATAGTTGTGGACTGCTATACAGTTGATGATGTAGATGCTTTCCATAATAGTGCCATGAAAATTTATGCTAATTCAGGAGCTTGCGTTACAGTTATTAAGATACAAAGAATGAATGATAACTCTAACCATTTTGATTCAAATATTTCAGTTGTAGAAAATGGGGCAGAGGTTAACTTTATACAAGTGGAATTTGGAAGCAAAAGAGCTGTTACAAGCTATACATCCAACCTTAAAGAAGGGGGAAAATCATCTATATATTCAATATATATAGGAGATAAGGACAGGGAATTGGATTTAAGCTACTATATGAATCACCTGGAAAGAAAGAGCATAAGCAATATTGAAGCAAAAGGAGCCCTTAAGGATAAAGCAAAGAAGGTATTTAAGGGTACTATAGACTTTAAACTGGGTTCAAGCAAGGCAGAGGGAAGAGAAGAGGAATCAGTAATAATATTTGATAAAACTGTAAAATCAAAAGCAGTTCCACTGTTATTGTGTACAGAAGATGATGTTAAGGGAGAGCATGCTGCTAGTTCAGGAAAGGTAGACGAGGATAAGCTGTTCTACCTGATGAGCCGTGGTTTTACAAAGGAAGAGGCTATGAAGTTAATAGTTGAAGCATCCTTCAATCCAATTATTGATAGGATTCCCTTGGAGGATATGAGAGATATTATAAGGAAGGAAATAGCTAGAAGACTTGTTGTGGAGGAAAGAATATGAAAAGCTTTAATATAGAGGAAATCAGAAAAGACTTCCCAACTCTAATGCAAAAGGTTAACGGGAAACCCCTAGTATACCTAGATAATGCGGCAACAACTCATAAGCCAAAATCTGTACTAGATGCAATGAGAGATTATTATGAAAGATTTAATGCAAATCCAAACAGAGGAGCTCACTATTTAGGAGTATCAGCAACGGAGCTTTATGAAAATTCAAGGGAAAGGGTAAGACAGTTTGTAAATGCCAAATCTTCAAAGGAAATAATCTTTACAAGAAACACTACAGAATCCCTAAACCTCATAGCTTATTCCTATGGTATGAAATTCATAGAAGAAGGGGACGAAATAGTGGTGTTAATATCGGAACACCACAGCAATATTGTGCCCTGGCAATATATTGCTCAAATGAAGAAAGCAATATTAAAATATATTTATCTAAATGAAGACTATAGGCTGGATATGGAAGAAGTGCACAATAAAATTACAGATAGGACAAAGATAGTATCCTTGGCACAGATGTCTAATGTTCTTGGTGCCATATATCCAGTTAAGAAAATTGCTGAATATGCTCATTCCAAAGGAGCAATAGTAATAGTGGATGGAGCTCAAAGCGTTCCCCATATGAAAGTGGATGTACAGGACCTGAATGCCGACTTTCTGGTGTTTTCAGGCCATAAGATGCTGGGACCAATGGGAATAGGAGTACTTTATGGCAAGGAAAAATTGCTGGAGAAGATGCCTCCATTCCTTATGGGAGGAGACATGATTGAGTATGTGGAAGAACAGGCAACAACCTTTGCAGAGCTTCCAAGAAAATTTGAAGCAGGCACTCCAAATGTAGGAGGAGCAGTAGGGCTTATGGCTGCCATAGATTATATTGAAAAAATAGGTTTTGAAAATATACAGAAACAGGAATTGGAATTGACAGCCTATGCATTGGAAAAGCTAAAGAAAATGCCAAATGTCAGAATATATGGACCCCTTGATATGAGATACAGAGGAGCAGTAATTTCCTTTAGCCTTGATGGATGCCATCCACACGATGTATCAACAATAGTAGACACCTATGGAGTAGCTTTAAGAGCAGGTCATCACTGTGCACAACCTCTCATGAAATTCCTAAAGGCTCCTGCAACATCCAGAATAAGCTTTTATTTCTATAATACAAAGGAAGAAGTGGACATATTTATAGATAGTCTTAAAACAGTTAGGAAGTGGTTAGGTTATGCATCTTAATGAGCTATATACTGAACTGATACTTGAGCACAGCCAAAGTAGACAAAACAAAAAACATATAGAACATGCCAACTGTTCTGAAAGAGGTCACAATCCAAGCTGTGGCGATGATATTACATTGGAACTGGTCTGTGATGAAGAAGGAAATATAAAGGATGCAGCTTTTACAGGAAGTGGATGTGCCATATCACAAGCTTCTACTTCGATAATGATTGATCTAATTAAAGAAAAAAATATGGAAGACGCAGAAAAGCTGGCGGATACATTTATATCAATGATAAAGAAGGAAATAACAGATGATGAAGAATTGGAAGTGTTGGAGGATGCCATAATATTCAAGAACATTTCAAACATGCCAGCAAGAGTTAAATGTGCAGTTCTTTCATGGCATACCCTAAAGGAAGCAATAAAAGCAAAGAGAAATCCTAAACAATAGGATTTCTCTTTGCTTAATCCTCGCTATAAACTAATTCATATTTATTATCTTTAACAATAAATATCTTTTCAACTTCATAATCTACCAGTTCCATTACATCTTTGGTATATTTAAACCTTGCACCTATTCCACAGTTAGAGCTGAGCTTTCTTGGTACAGGCATAAGCTCGCACTCAATATTATTTGCCTTTGCTTTTCTATTGAATTTAATTGCTCCAGAATGGGTGAAAAATACAGCTACATACTCGTTCATAATTACTTCCTCGCTATAATCAAAATATCTTCATCTTCATTTTTGTATTCCAGCTTATACCCTTGATTTGTTAGAAATCTGGATACGTTGTTTTTTGCAGTATTGTTATCTACTAATACTTCTATTTTATCAGGGCCTTTTTCAACTGCTTTTTTAGTCATAAGTACTGGTTGTGGACAGGATACACCTCTTGCATCTATTCTTTCCACTTCATTTCTCCCCTTTCAAATCAATTATTTGCTTTACCTGGGCTTTTCACCTTTGAAAAAGCTTCACAATTTGCAACTGATATGGCAAGAACTACTGCTAGACAGATAAATACAGCAACCTTACCATTTGCAGAAGCACCAGCTGTACTTGATGCCAATCCAAAATTGTGAGCTATGGCAGCACCTACTAAATATCCCATAACAGTTATTGCAGAATCTGTATTACCTTCTCCAGCTAAAATTAGCTGTCTTAATGGGCAGCCACCAAGAAGTACAGAACCCCATCCTACTATTACCATTCCTAAGAAGTTCCACAGTCCATCTGTATGAGCCACAGGCTGCTCTGCAAATCCAAGATTGAAATATCCAAGGGCTATATTGCCTATTAAAGTAACAACTAGGATTGATAAAAATCCAAATATTAGATAGCTGTCTCTAAACATAATCATATCTCTTATGCCGCCAACTGTACACATTCTTGTTCTTTGAGCAAGAGCTCCTACTATTAGTCCTGCAATTAATGCCATCCATATTGGAGCATGCATTGAACCAGGTCCCTCTGTACTGAAATGCAACATACTAAAACCTGCTACTAACAATATGAATAATAGAAGGTTTGTTATTGGGAAAAGATAGCCTTCAAAGTTGGATAATGAATAATTCCTCCTTAAGCTGAATCCCTTGTTTAAAAATTGTATTCCTATGAATATGCCAACTACAAAGCCAGCTAAACCAACAACAGCGTTAAGGTCGCCTCCTGCAATTCTTAGTATCATCCTTAATGGACATCCTAAGAATACCAAAGCTCCTATCATAACTACCATTCCTAAGATAAATCTTGTAAATGGTGAAGAACCGCCTTTTGTTTTAAATTCCTTGCTTGTTATTGAAATTATGAAAGAACCCAATACAAGTCCAATTACTTCTGGACGGATGTATTGAACTATTGGAGCGCTATGTAATCCAATACCTCCTGCAATATCCCTTATAAAGCAAGCTATGCAGAAGCCCATATTTTTTGGATTGCCAAATTTTACAAGCAGTACTGCAATAATTCCAATAATTGCTCCAGTTAGAATAATTCCTCTCTTTTCCTTCATTTTAAACCTCCCCTTTATTTATATTTATACTAAACTTGTATTATATAAATTTTAACAATCATTATGAGAAAAGTATAATAGAAATACTAAATATTACCAAAGGGTTCTATAAATTTTTTCTATAGTATATTTTCTAAAAAAGGATTGATTAATTACTTCTAAAGAAATATGCTTTTAGTAAGAATTGATGATTATTCCCATGTGATAGGAGGTGAAGATTGTGAAAGGAGTATATTTAGATAACGGAGCAACATCTTTTCCTAAGGCACCTGGAGTAGTAGAAAGCATGTCAGAATTTCTTATAAGTGTTGGATGCAACGTAAATAGAGGAGGATACGATAGTTCCTTTGAAGCAGAAAATGTAGTCTTTGAAACCAGAGAGCTTATATGTGAACTGTTTAACTTTCCTAAACCTGAAAACGTCATATTTACAAAGAATATTACAGAAAGTTTAAACGTATTGATTAAAGGATTGCTAAAGCCAGGTGATCATGTAGTAGTATCCTCTATGGAACACAATGCTGTTATGAGGCCTTTAAACAGCTTAAAGGCATATGGAGTTGAATATTCTAGAGTTCAATGCAATACCTATGGGGAGTTGAACATAGATGATGTAATTAGCAATATAAAGTCAAATACTATAGGTATTATTATGACTCATGCATCTAATGTATGTGGAACAATATTGGATTTAAAAAGAATAGGAAGCATATGCAAAGAAAAAGGATTGTATTTCATAGTGGATACAGCACAGACAGCAGGATTTCTGGATATAGACTATAAGGAGTTAAATGCAGATGCAATAGCCTTTACAGGGCATAAGGGACTTTTAGGACCTCAGGGCATAGGGGGATTTATTATATCTGATGATTTAGCCTCTAAAGTCGCTCCTCTTATAGAAGGAGGTACAGGCAGCCTGTCAGATGAAGAAATTCAGCCTTATTATATGCCTGACAAATTTGAAGGAGGAACATTAAACATACCAGGCATATATGGATTAAATGCATCCCTAAAATACATACTGAAGGAAAAAGTAAGCACCATAAGGGAAAAAGAGCTATATCTGTTGGAGCATTTCTTGGAAGGACTATTGAATATTCCCGAAATAAACATAATAGGGAAGAAGAATATAGAGTATAGAACAGCAGTAGTATCAATAGATGTACCAAATAAGGATAATGCTGAAGTATCCTATGAGTTAAACAGTAGATTTGGAATTATGACAAGATGCGGACTCCATTGTGCGCCTTCAGCCCACAGGACCTTAGGAACATTTCCGAAAGGTACCATTAGATTTAGCTTCAGCCATTTTAATGCTATTGATGAAGTGAAATATACAATAGATGCAATATATAAAGTATTAAAAGTGTTATAATTTGATGAAGTAAAAAAGGAATGTAGGTATATTGCTATGTTCCTTTTTTTGAACTTAAAAGTTAAATAATAATTAATAATATACTTAGTTTAATATTAATACACAAAATGTTTACTATTTATATACTTTATGATATAATTTTATTATTGTCAAAATACATAATGCTTCTTTAGATATTCATATCTAACAGTTCCATATAATTAGTTTCCCATTTAAATACTTCATCCAACTCCTGAATAAATTACGAAAAATATCATGAAAGAGAAAGGGGGCAATTAATTGAACCTATTAAAAAGCAAATTTCGAGAAGTATCCATGTCCGTATTACCTATAACTATACTGGTATTGCTGTTAAGCTTTACTCTAGTGCATATAGAATCTGATATTCTAATTAGATTTTTAATTGGTTCATTATTGGTTATACTAGGGCTCGGTATATTCCTATTTGGAGCTGATATTGGAATTACTCCCATTGGTAGTTTGATGGGGGAAACCGTTGCAAGAAGCAATAGGATTTCAATAGTAGTGGTTTTAGGATTTTTACTTGGATTTCTAATAACAGTAGCAGAACCTGATTTACAGATACTTGCAAACCAGGTAAGAGACGCATCAGGAGGAAAGATATCATCATCATCTATTTTGATAGTTGTTTCCATAGGAGTAGGAGCAATGGTTGCCATAGGGCTATTAAGGATATTATTTGAAAAACCATTGAATAAATTGTATACTATAGTATATTTTATAGTACTTATATTAGGGTTGAAGGTATCTGAAGAATTTCTAGCCATTTCCGTAGATTCATCAGGCGCTACAACAGGAGCAATGACTACACCATTTATATTGGCTCTAGGCCTTGGTGTATCCCAGTTGAAGGGTGGCAAGGCTTCAGAGGAAGACAGCTTTGGGCTTGTAGGAGTTGCTTCTACAGGGCCTATATTAGCTGTAATGCTTATGAGCGTTATAAAAGGAGTAACAAATGTTCAGGGTGAAGCAGAGAAGTTTATTTATCATAACGGTATATTCCAGCCCTTTCTAGAGGAATTTCCTCACATGATGAAGGAAATAACAGTGACACTGTTGCCTATACTTATATTATTCTTAATATTTAACTGGGTTAAGTTTAAACTGAATAGAAGAAATAGAAATAGAATATTGAAGGGCCTTTTATATACCTATATAGGTCTTGTGCTATTTATGACAGGAGTTAATGCAGGATTTATGGAAGTAGGCAGATTAATGGGATATAGTATTGCATCTATGGAAGTAAAGTGGGCACTGCCAGCCATAGGATTTTTCCTTGGCCTTGTTGTAGTATTAGCAGAACCTGCTGTACACGTTCTAACAGAACAGGTGGAGGATGTAACATCAGGTTATATTAAAAGTAAAGTAATACTGGCAACACTATCAATAGGAATTGCTTTTGCAGTAACCTCTTCAATGTTAAGAATTATGATTCCAAGCTTAAAGCTGTGGCATTTTTTGTTACCTGGATTTGCAATAGCAGCTTACTTAAGCTTCAAGGTTCCACCAATATTTGTAGGTATAGCCTACGATTCTGGTGGAGTTGCATCAGGACCGATGACTGCCACATTTATACTTGCCTTTGCCCAGGGAGCTGCTGAAGCAATACCAACAGCAAACGTGCTTATAGATGGATTTGGTGTTATTGCAATGGTAGCTATGACCCCATTGGTGGCCATACAAATTTTAGGCTATTTGTTTAAATTGAAAGCTAAAAAGGAGGGGGTTGTCTTTGACAATACTACCAGAGAACAAGAAGTATAAACTATTTAGCGTCATAGTAGACTTTGGAAAAGGCACTAAGGTTCTAAAAGAGTCCAAAAAACTAGGGGTAAATGGAGGAACCTTCCTACTGGGAAGGGGTACAGTTAGAAACAACATATTGAGATTGCTAGGCCTAGATGAAGAGAGAAAAGAAATTGTTTTAATGGTAATAGAAGAGAGTATAGAGGAAGCTCTACATGAAGAGCTAACAAGAGTATTCCATTTGAATAAGCCAAATCATGGCATAGCCTTTTCTATGCCAATAGCCAATGTAATTGGACTAATGGATAGCAAATATATACCAAATCCTGAAAAGGAAGGTGGAGATAGTATGAAATATGAAGCTATATTTACAATAGTTGACAAAGGTCTTTCAGATGAAGTTATAGAAGCAGCAAGAGAAGCAGGTTCAACAGGAGGTACAGTAATACATGGAAGAGGTTCTGGAATTCATGAAAAGGAGAAGCTGTTTAACATTGAAATAGAACCGGAAAAGGATATAGTCTTAATACTGGCAAATGAAAGCAAAGTTGATGCTATTGTAAATGCAATTAGGGAAAAACTTAATATAGATAAGCCAGGAGCAGGCATTTTGTTTGTTATGGATGTAAGCAAAACATCTGGATTATTGCCATATGACAAGTAGGAAATCCTAAAATGTAGGATTTCTTTTTTTTTGACTGAAGTTTCAAATCAGGTTCAGAGGTAGAAGATACGCTCATATCTATATATTAGATTTGTTACAGGAAAACAGGGGTATATAGTTAAAGTAATATTGAACAAAGGGGGATAGGATATGGACTTAAGCCTTATAATAGGAGGTCAGGCAGGTCAAGGTATGGATACCTTTGCAAGCCTATTTGAAAAGACCATAAAGCGCTGTGGTTATAACGTATATGCTTACAGCGACTATATGTCACGAATAAGGGGTGGCCACAATTATTTCAACATAAGATTTTCATCTGAAAACATATTGGCAGTTAAAGATAATATAGACATCCTGTTTGCATTGGATGATGAAACAGTTAATGTTCATAAACATAAGGTTAAAGACACGGGAATTGTAATTGCAGATGAATTAGTAGCAGAAGAGGACAATATAACCCATTTAAAGCTGTCTGATATTGCAAGAAAGCTTAAAAATCAAAAAGTTGCAAATACTGTAGGCTTAGGAGCCATATTAAAGTATTTGGGAGTACCAATTAATATTGCAGGTGAAGTCATAAGAGAAGAGTTTACGGAGGATATTGCCAATGCAAATTTGAAGGCTCTAGAAGAAGGATATAAGCTAATGGATACTAGACATCATCTAGATATAAAAGAGGATAACAGTATACTCATAAATGGCAATGAAGCAGTAGGATTAGGTGCTATAGCAGCTGGTTGTAAATTCTATTGTGGATATCCTATGACTCCATCAACAGGTATCTTGAGTTTTATGGCAAAGCATGCTGATGAATTCAATATTGCAGTAGATCAGGTAGAAGATGAAGTAGCGGCACTAAATATGGCCCTAGGGGCATCCTATGCAGGTATTAGAGCCATGACAGGTTCTTCAGGTGGAGGCTTTGCATTAATGGTTGAAGCCTTAAGCCTTGCGGGAATTATAGAGGTTCCAATAGTATTAATAAATGTACAGAGACCAGGACCGGCAACTGGATTTCCTACAAGAACAGAGCAGGCAGACTTAAGATTTATGATACATGCAGGCCATGGAGAGTTTCCTAGGATGGTTATAGCATTAAGGGATACAGAGGATGCCTTCTATCAAACAGTAAGGGCTTTTAATATAGCAGAAAAATATAATATACCTGTACTTTTGGTAAGCGATCAGCATTTGGCAGATGGTATGACAACAAAAAAGCCTTTTAACTTTAGGGACATAAAAATCGAAAGAAACATTCAATCTTCCATAGAAGGAGAGTATAAGGCATACAGATTAACAGAAAGTGGAGTTTCACCAAGAATTATCCCAGGGAAGATAGAAGGGGCTACAGTTTTGGTGGATAGCGATGAGCACGATGAATATGGACATATAACGGAAAGTGGAGAAATAAGAACTAAGATGGTGGAAAAAAGGCTTAAGAAGTTTGAACTCTTGAAAGAGGATATTAAAGAACCCTGGTTCATAGGCGATGAGAATCCTGAAAATCTAGTAGTATGTTGGGGTTCAACATATGGAACAGTGAAGGAGACAGTGGAAAATCTAAAAGATGAGGGAATATCAATAGGAGCTCTAGTGTTTGGAGATATATGGCCTTTTCCAACGAAGAAATTATTAGAGCTGAAGAAAAAAGCAAGGAATATAATAGATGTGGAACAAAATGCTACAGCACAGCTTGATAGCCTTATAAGAGAAGAAGCATTGATTAAGTCGGACATCAAAATACTGAAATATGACGGGAGGCCATTTACTGCTGATGAACTTTATAAGAGGATAAGGGAGGTAATATAATGAGTTGTCAATATGAGCTATACGAACCATCCTGGTGTCCCGGATGTGGCAATTACATGATAAGAACAGCCTTGAAAATGGCATTGGAAGAGCTTGATATTAAGCCTCATGAAGTAGTCATTGTATCAGGAATAGGTCAGGCTGCCAAAATGCCTCACTATATTAAAACAAACGGATTCAATGGGCTCCATGGAAGGGCTTTACCTCCTGCTATTGGTATTAAAATGGCAAATAAAAATCTAAATGTCATAGTTGAATCAGGAGATGGAGATACCTATGGGGAAGGTGGAAATCATTTCATACATGCCATTAGACGAAACATAGATATAGCCCATTTTGTTCATGACAATCAGATATATGGATTAACCAAAGGTCAAGCTTCCCCAACTACAGCTATGGGACAGATTACAACTTTGCAGTTTGACGGAGTAAAGGTGGAGCCTGTTAAGCCATTAGCATTAGCATTGACAATGGGAGCAGGATTTGTAGCCAGAGGTTTTGCAGGGGATATACCTCATTTAGTAGGTCTTATGAAGGAAGCTATAAAATATAAGGGATATGCTCTAGTAGATATACTACAGCCATGTGTGGTATGGAATAAGGTAAATACATTCTCTTGGTATAAGAACAGGGTATATCATTTGCCTGAATCCTATGACTATACCAATAAGGAAGAAGCCATGAAAAAGGCACTAGAATTTGACGACAGAATACCAATAGGTATATTGTATAGGGAAGAAAAGGAAGCTTATTTAGATAAATTTGATTTCATAAAAGAGGGACCACCTCTAGTAGATTTAGAACTAAACCCATTAGATGCAGAAAAGCTAATGGACGAGTTTAGATAATCTCAATATAGAGGGAGCTCCAATATTAATAGGCGGAGCAACAGGGCAGGGCTTTGACACCTCTGCTAATATACTAGAGAAGATATTGAAAAGATGTGGATTTCACGTATTTACCTATAGGGACTATATGTCAAGGGTTAGGGGAGGCCATAATTTTACTCAAATAAGATTTTCAGATAAGGAAGTTTATTCATAGCTCACATTACAGAATATTAAAATTCGATGGAAGCCCTTTTAGCAGTGATGAGATTTATAATAGGATTAAGAATGAGATGCTTAAATAATAAAAGATGGTTGACCTATTTGT
>ENA-OWOZ01001620-OWOZ01001620.1-bioreactor-metagenome-genome-assembly--contig:-NODE-1620-length-19807-cov-5.165231_pt1 | contig 19807 bp, 15 predicted proteins | sample MGYA00238140_ERZ651804 | MGnify/ENA primary metagenome ERZ651804 (study PRJEB26910, sample SAMN07631232) | bioreactor metagenome | isolation source: Switchgrass digestor | place: USA: Dartmouth... | reverse complement strand
TCCTATTTCATCCTAAAGTGAGAAGAGAACCTTTGGCACCAAGTGCTACTGTACATGCGGGGGCAGTAAATGGAATCATAATATGTCTAATAATAATAGCCATATTTACCGTACTCTTTGTCAGCTATGCTACTTCCATATTCTTAAAATCAAGGGGTAAGGAATTTGGACTATTATCCCTCTTTGGGATGACCAGCAAGCAGATAAGAAGATATGTGTTTATAGAGAGAAATATAATTACAGCATTATCAATAGCTACAGGGCTTTTAATGGGAATTTTATTTTCCAAGCTGTTTTTCATGGCAATGGAAGCCTTTATGGATATAAGCTTGCCCTTTTATACTTCATTGAAGGCACTGCTTTTAACTGTAGTTTTGTTCTTCCTGTTGTTTGAAATAGTCAACTTATTATCCCTATTTCAAATAAGGAGTAAGGAAATAGTAGAGCAGTTGAAGATGCAAAAAATACCCAAGGAAATACCAAAATTCTCTAAATTTAAATCCTTATTAGGCCTTGGGTTACTGATAATAGGCTATGTTACAGCTTGGATTGTAGATGGTGAATTTGTAATATTTGCCATGATACCTGTTGTTCTCATAGTTGTAGCAGGAACCTATTTCATATTCACTCAGTTTAGCATATTGCTGGCCAATAAGCTTACTAACAACAAGATATTTTACAATAGAACCAATATGGTGGCCTTTTCCCAGATGAGGTTTAAACTTAAAGATACAGCTAAAGTGTTATTCTTAGCATCAGTCCTGGGAGCCATTACTTTTACTGCTACGGAGACCATATTCTCCTTCTTTACAGAGATACCTAACGTAATTGGAATAAGCAATATGCCTCAAGATATTGCTATAATTCAAGAAGGTGAAAATCTTAACGACAACCTAAGTATTGTAAAAGCAATGGATATACTTAAAGATTATGGATTTGTTGTAGAAGAATATCAGAGAGTAAAGCTAATTAGGGTTATAAATGAAAAGGAAGAATATGAAGATGGACATGTTTCTGATATATTGGCCATATCCAATTCAGATTATAATAAATTGGCAAGTTATATGGGAAAGGAAAAAGTTCAAGTAGGTGAAGGAGAAGTCATATACAATTACCCATTTAGGACAGTTTACTATGATGAGGGTATTGTAAAAAATATAGAGTTTCCGTATGAAGTTGTTACTTTAAATATAAACGGAGAAACTGGCGATTTTACTGTAAAAGGAGAGGTACACGGATCTGTAACCACTTTGCTTAACAGGCGTTCTGATTTGATTATATTAAATGATGCGGATTACAATAGGATATCTAAAAAGGCTGAAGAGAAGGACTTGGTAATATTTAATGGTATCAATATAGACAGATGGAAAAGAGCCTATCAAGCTTCCCTTAAGATTCAAGATATGTTAGGAGAAAGGTATCAAGAAATGTTTTTTTCAAAAACAATTCCCTATAGAGAGATGAAGAATTTCTATGGAGTTGCTCTGTTTATAGGATTTTTCGTAGCCTTTTTATTCTTCATAGCATCTGGAAGTATAATCTACTTTAAACTTTTCAATGAAATAAAACAGGATGGCATTGAGTACAATATACTGAAGAAAATTGGCATAACCAAAAAAGAGATGAAGGGAATGATAACTAAGCAGATAGCAGCTATATTCTTCTTGCCCTTCATTGTAAGCACTATCCACTCACTATTTGCCCTTAAATCCCTTTCTAATCTGTTGGATACAAAACTTATAGCCAACGGGTTCATAGTCATGGCAGGATACTTTATATGCCAGGGAATATACTTCCTAATAATAAGAAAGATTTATATTAATAAAATAGAAGATTTAAGTGAAATAGCTACAGAATAGGAAAAAACCCATTACTAGATAGTAATGGGTTTTTTAATAGTTAGAATAATTTCTATTTATTTATATTAATAAAACTTTATATTGACATATTTTAGACTATTATAATATTCTATATATAGATGAATATCTATATAAGAGGTGAGCAAATGAAACAGGATTATGAAAAATATTCAAAAGCAATAAAAGCACTATCAGATTCTAATAGGCTACAGATAATTGATATGCTCTCCTGTGGAGAAATGTGTGCTTGTGATATACTGGAACATTTTGATTTTACACAGCCTACCCTATCCCATCATATGAAAGTTTTAGCAGATGCTAATCTAGTTAACATAAGAAAGGACGGGGTATGGAATTATTATTCTTTAAACATGGCGGAGTGTAATAAAGTGGTATTGTTCTTGTTGAATATTTTCACTGAGTCTGAAGACTGTATATGTAGAAATGTAAAAAAGAATAATTGTTAATAGGAAGGATGAGTAAGTATGAAAAGAATGATTATTTATGATCCAGCTATGTGTTGTCCTACTGGTCTCTGTGGACCATCTATTGATGAGAATCTTTTAAGAGTTCATACAGCTATAAATAGGCTGAAAAACAGAGGAATAGTTGTGGAAAGGTATAATCTTTCTGACAATCCTCAAGCATTTATAGAAAATGAAAAAGTTAATAATCTATTGGTTGATGAAGGAGTAGATGTACTTCCAGTAACAGTGGTTGACGGTGAGATCGTTAAAACTAAAGAATATCCAACCAATGAAGAGTTTTGTAAATTCTTAGAGGTGCCAGAAGAATACTTGATGTCAGAATTAAGTATAAGAAATAAAAAACGCCAACAGGAAAGATAAATACAAGATGAATAAAACATATTAAAAAAATTGATTTGAGGGATATAAGTCTCGAAGACAATTAAATTAAGATCTAAGTAAACTTTTAAAATAGATAAAAGGAGAAATGCAATGAAAAAGAAAGTGGCATTTATATGTGTTCACAATTCATGTCGATCACAAATGGCAGAAGCTTGGGCCAAAAAATTAGGTAGTGATGTATTAGAAGTTTACTCAGCTGGAACAGAAGAATATCCAGAAGTAAAGCCTTTAGCAGTTAAGGTGATGGAAGAAGTAGGAGTGGATATGACGGACCACTATCCAAAGCTATTAGATGAAATACCAGAAGAGGTTGATATACTGATAACCATGGGATGTAATGTAGTTTGTCCATATATACCTAATAGTCATAGTGAAGATTGGGGACTGGAGGACCCATCTGGTGGTCCAATTGAGGACTACAGAAAGACTCGAGATTTAATTAAGGGAAAAGTAGAGGATTTAATAAAAAGAGTTAAAAACAACGAAATCTAGCATGTATGGAGGTAATAGTATGACAGCAAAAATTAAAATTCATATGTTTGGAAAGAAAAATGAAGTTGTTCCAACTTCATGTGGATGAGGACCAAGTACAGCCTGCGGTCCCGGTGAGGATCTGACAACAATGGAAATGTATAAAGAAGTTAAGACTTTTTTAGAAGGAACTGATATAAAGGATAAGATTGAAATGAATTTTATAGACTTAGAAACGGATGATTTAAATGGTTATGAAGATGAAATGAAAATTGTAGAAAAACGCTCTGAACACCCAATTACTTTTATAGAAGGAAAACCAGCTTTTGTAGGCAACGTAGATAAAATGAGAATGTATTTGACCATAAGAAGAATATTAAAAAATATGAAATAAGACACTTTTAGAAGGAGAAATCATTTTTATTGAGTTTTTCTTTATCCAATATATAGACATTTATCTATATACTAAATTGATGAAAGTAGAGTAGAGTTTTGCAAGTTTCTAGGGATACCAGAAGAGTATATAAAGCAGGAAATAAAACATATTGGGAGGTGGGAACATGTTCAAAAAATTTAATTTGAAGGATATAAATTTAACAAAATTTTTATTTTTTACAGGAAAAGGTGGAGTAGGTAAGACTTCCACTGCTTGTGCTATAGCAGTATCTTTAGCTGATGAAGGGAAAAAGGTTCTTCTTATAAGTACAGACCCAGCATCAAATCTTCAGGATGTATTTGAAACAGAGTTAGATAACAAAGGAGTGCCCATAGAAAAGGTTCCAAACTTAACAGTAGCAAATCTTGATCCAATAAAAGCTGCTGAAGAATATAGAGAAAGCGTAGTAGGCCCATATAGAGGAAAACTTCCTGAAACTGTAATAAAGAACATGGAAGAGCAATTATCAGGCTCCTGTACAGTGGAAGTAGCATCTTTTAATGAATTCTCAACATTTATCGCAGATAGTAAAATTCAAGAAGAATATGACCACATCATATTTGATACAGCACCTACTGGACATACATTGAGAATGCTTGAACTTCCAGCAGCTTGGACTAATTTCTTAGAGGAAAGCACTCATGGGGCATCATGTTTAGGACAGTTAGCAGGACTTAAGGATAAGCAAAATATGTATAAAAATGCAGTAGAAAATCTAGCTGATAAAGAGAAAACAACTTTAATACTTGTTTCTCGACCAGTGGAATCTGCATTAAAGGAAGCAGAAAGAACCTCCAAAGAATTGCAAGATCTAGGAATAGAAAACCAAATGTTAATAATCAATGGCGTCTTACAAGAACATGATGATTATATATCAAGTGAGATCTACAAAAGAGAACAATCTGCATTGAAGAATCTTCCTGAAGGACTAAAAGACCTTGAAACATATGAAATACCATTAAGGCCTTATAATATAACAGGAATAGAAAATGTAAGGGCATTCTTAAAAGATGGAGAAGTAAAAGAAAAAGATGAAAAGCTTAATATAGACAGTATACACACTTTAAATGAAGTAGTTGATGATTTATACAAATCAGGTAAGAAACTAATATTCACAATGGGGAAAGGTGGAGTAGGTAAAACTACAATTGCAGCTGCAATTGCATTGGAATTAGCTAAAAGAGGTAAAAAGGTGCATTTAACAACTACTGACCCTGCAGCACACTTAAAGTTTGTAATAGATGAGTCCTCTGGTATTACTTTAAGTAGAATAGATGAAAAGAAGGAATTGGAGAAATATAGAGAAGAAGTGTTAACCAAAGCAAGAGAATCAAATATGAGTGAAGATGATATTGCTTATATAGAAGAGGATTTGAGAAGCCCATGTACTCAGGAAATAGCAGTATTTAGAGCCTTTGCAGATATAGTAGATCGCTCAGAAGATGAAATAGTAGTTATAGATACAGCACCAACAGGCCATACATTGCTACTTTTAGAGTCTACAGAAAGCTACAACAGGGAAATTCAGCGCACCCATGGAGATGTACCAGAGTCAGTTAAAAAGCTGTTACCAAAGTTAAAGGATAGCAGCATAACAGAAGTCCTTATAATTACATTGGCAGAAACTACTCCTTATTTTGAGGCTAAAAGGTTACAAGAGGACTTAAATAGAGCTGGCATATTCAGTAAGTGGTGGATAATCAATTCAAGCTTCTATGGCACTGATACAACTAATAAGGTTTTAAGAGCAAAAGCAAGCAACGAAGTAGAGTGGATCAACAGGGTAAATGAGATATCAAATGGAAACTTTGCGTTAATTAAATGGACTCCTGGAGAGCTAAAGGGAGAGAATTTAAGCAAGCTCCTTATATAGAGTTTAAGTATAAAGTTAAATTAGTGTGTGGATATTACTAGATGTAAAAAGGAGGATTTTATTATGGAGTGTTGCAACACTCAAAAGAATAATAATTGTTGTGGTGCAGACTGTGGGTGTGGAGGGCAGAATTATGAAATCAAAGATAAAAAAATAGTAATCGATTTTATGTATTTAGACTTAAGCCATTGTACTAGATGTCAAGGTACAGAAAGTAATCTTGAAGAAGCTATTGTTGATGTTGCAAAAGTACTTGAGCTTACAGGAGTTGAAGTTGTTGTAAACAAAATTCATATTGATAGTGAAGAAAAAGCTATCCAGTATCAGCTTGAGAGTTCTCCTACTATTCGTATTAACGGAAAGGATATACAATTGGAAACAAGAGAATCTAAATGTGAGTCATGTGGTGATTTGTGCGGAGAAGAAGTTGACTGCCGTGTATGGGTATTTAATGGTAAAGAATATAATGTTCCTCCCAAAGGAATGATAATTGATGCAATATTGAAAGAAGTATATAACAATAGTAAAGAAGGTGAGATAAAAACAAATAGGAAAGAATATAAACTTCCTCAAAATCTCAAAAAATTTTTTGATTCAAAGAAACAAAAAAAGTAATGAACACTTAAATTAAAAAAGTATTCTATAAGGATTTTATTTTAATTTAATAAAAAGAAAGGTGTGAATATATGAAAAAAGAAAAATTATCTTCAGGAATTGGCTTTTTTGAAAAATATCTTACACTTTGGGTAATCATCTGTATGATTATAGGAGTATTAATAGGAGTATATTTGCCAGGTATACCAAAGTTCCTGAGCAAATTTGAGTATGCTAACGTATCCATACCTACAGCAATTTTAATATGGCTTATGATCTATCCAATGATGTTAAAAGTAGACTTTAAGAGCATAAAAAGAGTTGGGGAAAATCCAAAAGGACTTATAGTTACATGGGTTACAAATTGGCTAATCAAACCCTTTAGTATGTACTTAATATCATCCTTTTTTTTAAAAATCCTATTTAAAAATTTCATTTCATCAGATATGGCTAATCAATATCTTGCTGGAGCAGTGCTACTAGGGGCAGCACCATGTACAGCTATGGTATTTGTATGGAGCTATTTAACCAATGGAAATCCTGCATATACACTAGTGCAAGTGGCTACTAATGACCTTATCATATTAGTTGCTTTTGTGCCAATTGTTGCATTCCTATTGGGGATTAGTGGTATAGTCATTCCTTGGGCTACATTGTTTTTATCTGTTGTATTATTCGTAGTAGTTCCTCTAACTGCAGGAATAATTTCAAGAAATATAATCACTAAAAATAGAGGATTGGATTACTTTGAAAATGTATTCATTCCAAAATTCAAAAATATTACTACAACTGGACTTTTGTTAACACTGATAATGCTGTTTTCTTTCCAGGGTCAGACTATTGTAGATAATTTATTGGATATAGTGTTGATAGCCATACCTTTGACAATACAGACCTTTTTCATATTTTTTATTGCTTATCTATGGGCAAGGGCATGGAAACTTCCTTTTGATGTGGCAGCCCCTGCAGGTATGATTGGAGCATCAAACTTCTTTGAACTAGCCGTAGCAGTAGCTATATCCTTATTTGGATTGGATTCAGGAGCAGCTCTTGCTACAGTGGTAGGAGTATTAACTGAAGTACCAATAATGTTAACTCTTGTGAGAATTGCAAACAACACAAAAGGCTGGTTTCCACAATCAAAGTAAACTAATCAAATACCTATAAAGTTGATCCAGTTAGCAAGGATATGCTAACTGGATTTTTTACGAAGTTTTTGGCTAATAATTGGAATTTTTTTATTGACAGCGTCCATTTTATATCATATTATATTATTAATAAAACATATGAGCCATTGTTCAAATGTTCAATTGAAAAGGGGGATTAAAGTGAAAGATATTGATAGATGCGATTGTGCTGTTATACATGAAGATATAGTCAATTCAGTGAAAAAGAACATGCCTGAAGAGGAGACCCTATATGATCTTGCAGAGTTGTTTAAGGTATTTGGAGATACAACAAGGGTGAAGATACTTTGGGCATTAGATGAAGCGGAAATGTGCGTTTGTGATATAGCTGCATTACTTAACATGACTCAATCAGCTATCTCCCATCAGTTAAGGATATTAAAGCAAGCAAGGCTTGTAAAGAGCAGAAGAGAAGGAAAGGTGGTTTACTATTCACTAGACGATGACCACATAAGAGGAATATTCGATTTGGGACTTGCTCATATTAGGGAGAATAAATAAAGGGGGAAATGAAATGGCATCTACAGTAAAAAGAGAACTAATATTGGAAGGATTAGGTTGCGCCCACTGTGCAGCAAAGATCGAAGAAGAAGTAAATAGAATTGATGGAGTAAGTGCAACCATCAACTTCATGACTAAGACCCTTACTGTGGAAACTACTGATAAATACGAATTCAACGATATAATTCAGAAGATAACATCTATTGTTCATAACCATGAGCCTGATGTGAAGGTTATAGATAAATATCAGGATGAACATGAACAGGATCATGAACAAGACCATTCACACCATCATCATGAAGATGGAGGTTATAGGAGTTCTGTGATAAAGATAGGCATAAGTGCAATAATGTTCATATTAGGATTGGCTTTAAAGGAGAATTCTTGGTTAGAGTTGGCCTTATTCATAAGTGCGTATGTAATAGTTGGAGGAGAAGTATTGTTAAATGCCTTTAGAAATATTACTAGAGGACAGGTATTTGATGAAAACTTCCTAATGGCTGTAGCGTCCATTGGAGCTTTTATAATAGGTGAACAGCCAGAGGCTGTAGCAGTAATGCTATTTTATCAAGTTGGTGAATTATTCCAGGATGTTGCAGTGGACCGCTCCAGAAGATCTATTAAAGAGCTTATGGATATAAAGCCTGACTTTGTAAACCTTAAGAGGGGAAATGATATTGTTGTGGTGTCCCCTGAAGAAGTAAATGTAGGGGATATAATTGTCGTAAAACCTGGGGAGAAGATTCCCCTTGATGGCATAGTCATAGATGGATATTCTACAGCTGACACCTCAGCTTTAACAGGAGAGTCCATCCCAAGGGACTTAGGTCCAGGAAGTACTGCATTGAGCGGATTTATAAACAACAATGGGGTCCTAACCATTGAAGTAACTAAAAAATTTAGTGAGTCCACCGTTGCTAAGATATTGGACTTGGTTCAAAATGCAAGTAGCAGAAAAGCCCCAACAGAAAAGTTCATAACCAAATTTGCCAGGTATTATACTCCAGCAGTTGTATTTTCAGCCATAGCAATTGGACTTATACCACCATTAGTTGTAGAAGGAGCTACTTTTTCAAAGTGGATATATAGGGCACTAATATTCTTAGTAATATCTTGTCCTTGTGCTCTAGTAATATCAATACCCCTAGGATTTTTTGGAGGTATAGGTGGAGCATCTAAAAGAGGAATATTGATAAAAGGAAGCAACTTCCTAGAGGCTTTAAACAATGTGGAAGCGGTGGTATTCGATAAGACTGGAACTCTCACAAAGGGAGTTTTCCAAGTAACAGATATAATTCCCCAAAAGAATTTTAGTAGAGATGAAATATTGGAATATGCAGCTTATGCTGAATCTTTTTCTAACCATCCAATAGCTACTTCCATATTGGCTGAATACAAAGGAGAAATTAATAAAGATAGAATAGCAGAATATAAAGAAATACCTGGTCATGGTATTAAGGTAAAGATTGATGGAAAAGAAGTACTAGCGGGGAATTCTAAACTAATGGAAAGAGAAAATATAGACTATAAAGTAGAAGATGCAATAGGCACCATTGTCCATGTGGCAATAGATGGTAAATATGCTGGACATATAATTATATCAGATGAGATAAAAGAGGATTCAAAGGATGCAATTAAAACATTAAAGGACATTGGAGTTAAGAGGACCATAATGCTAACAGGCGATGCCAAAAAGGTTGCTGAATTAGTGGCTAAGGATTTAGGGTTAGATGAAGTATATTCAGAACTATTGCCAACGGATAAAGTGGAAAAATTTGAAGAGATTCATAGAGACAAATCTCCTAATGGCAAACTCATATTTGTAGGAGATGGCATCAATGATGCTCCAGTTCTTGCTAGGGCAGATATTGGTATAGCCATGGGAGGATTAGGTTCTGACGCTGCCATTGAGGCGGCAGATGTGGTAATAATGACAGATGAACCATCCAAAATAGCTACAGCTATTAGGATTGCTAAAAAGACTCAGAAGATAGTATGGCAAAATATAACATTTGCTATAGGCATAAAGCTGTTGTTCTTAGGAATGGGTGCCTTTGGAATTGCCACCATGTGGGAAGCAGTATTTGCAGACGTAGGTGTGGCTGTAATTGCCATACTAAATTCCATGAGGGCTATGAAATATTAGTGGGTAGTTGTATGGTAAGCTTTTATTTTAAAATATAATGTAAGTTTAGGCATAATTAAAGGCATACTAGCAAAAATTAAGCCTCCGGGCTACAAGATTTGTGAAGTATCTCAGCTTGCGAAACCGATTTGCGTATTCACTTCGTTCAGGACGCAAATCTTTTGGTTTCGCTTCGTTGGATACTTCATTCAAATCTTTCCGCAGTCGGCTCTCATTTTTGCCAATATGCCTTCCCAACAGTTATGGTATAGCATAATATATAAAGCAGTAAGTCCAACTTTGTATATATGTCAAGGCCATATAGCGAAGTTCGAGCCTCTTTTTCCGCAGTTGGCTCTCATCTTCGCTTATATGGTCTTATTATTGTAGAAGAAATAGCGTAATATATGGAGCAGTAAGCCCAGACTATAGACTACTCAATAACATTAATCAATGTACCGATCTTCTCAATATAGCATTCCACCACATCACCAGATTGCAAAAATCTAGGTGGATTAAATCCCATGCCTACCCCTTTTGGAGTTCCTGTCATTATTATATCTCCAGCCCTTAAAGTAAGGCCTTTTGATAGGTCTGATATTATATATGGAATGTCAAATATTAAGTTCTTTGTATTGGAACTCTGCCTTACTTCTCCGTTTACCTTGCAGGTTATTTCAAGCTCAGGAGGAAATCCTATTTCAGATTTGTCTACAATCCATGGTCCCATGGGGGTGAAGGTATCAAGGCTTTTTCCTTTAACCCACTGTATGTGCTTTTTCTGAACATCTCTTGCAGTAATGTCATTTCCAATGGTGTACCCAAATATGTAGTCTTCTGCTTTTTCAGGAGGTATATTCTTTCCGTCCTTGCCAATTATCACTGCCAACTCCACTTCATAGTCTATATCTACAGTGTAATCCTTTGGAATTATGACTTTATCCATATGGCCTACAGCAGGATCTGCTATTTTGGTAAAGTAAATTGGATAATCAGGAACAACAGCATCTCCAGTAGGTAAGCTTTTTATCTCAATAGCATGTTCAGCGTAATTTTTCCCAAGGCAAAATACATTTCTTTTTGGATATGGTATTGGTGCTGTGATTTTAACATTTTCCAAAGATATGCTTTCATTGGTATTATTTAAAATATCTTTCATCATAGGAACTAAACTGTCAGAATAAGTGCGGATAAATTCCAGTAAGTTTTCAGGCGTTTCTTTATTGATTTTCCTAAAAAAAACTTCCATAGGAATTACAGAATTATTGTTATTATTGAGTACACCATATCCTTTATCCCCCTTATATATGTATGATAAAAATTTCATTACACCGCCCCCTTATTTTACCTGCTATTTTTAATTAAAGAATATAGATTTATAACTTTAAATCTAACTGTTTAATTAACTGCTCAATGGCTACTTGTTTTTCTAGCAAAGTTTTCTCTATTAGTTTAATTTTATCTTCTGAAGCTCTGTAAAGGGGAAAACTTACGCTTATGGCTGCTATAATTTTTCCACCCTTTCTAAGTGGAACAGCTCTACATCCTATTTCTTCATTAATTTCCGCATTATCATGTGCAAGTTTTCCTTTTCTTATTTCTGCTAATTGATCCAATAATTCATTTATATCAGTTATAGTATTTTTTGTAATAGGTTCTAGATTGTTTTTATAGTGATTTATGATTTCTGTGTCACTATATTCAGATAATAATGCTTTACCAAGAGCAGTAGCATATGCGGGTAATTTTGTACCTACTGAAGAAACTAATTTTATAGGATGATTAGGATCAACTTTTGCTAGATACAAGACATCAAAGTCAATTAAAACACCTAATTGACAAGTTTCGTTGCAGGTATTAACAATATCTTCCATCTCTTTTTTGATTATATCAATGCTATTTAAATTTAATAAATAGGATTTACCGAGTATAAAAGATTTTATATCTAATTTATACTTATTAGTTTTTCCATCCAAGATAATGTAATTTTTACATAATAAAGTATAAATTATTGGTGAAATTGTACTTTTAGGAATATCTGTTTTTTCAGATAGTTCGCTAAGATTAAGTCCTTCAGGATGATTATCAAGTGTTTCCAGAATATCAATCACCCTCAAAGTGGGATTATGTAAGTTTTTTTTATCTTTTTCAGTCAATTTACCTCACCTTATCCAATGTTATCATATTTGAATAAAACAATTATTTGTATTCTGATAAACATTATATATTAAATTTCCATAAAAGTCATTAATAAATAGCTGTGGTGAAAATGTGTTTTACAAAAATTCTGAAAAAATTATTGACAACGTTATCACTAATTGCTATACTAAAAACTATAAAACGTATATAGGAACTAATTCGTAAATACGTACACAGTAAATATCAACTTTATATTCTGTAAGATAAGCTAAACAAGCAGAGTTTTTGCATAATTAAATACAGTTTCAAAAGAACGCCAATACCCAAAATATCCATTATTAAGCTAGATACTTCGTTAAAAAATTAAATTATTAACATGAGTCGACACATTGGACATGCATAATTATTCTAAAAGATTTACCCTTTTCATGAACAATATCCTCACGGACTGTAGCCAAAGGTAGAAGTATCAGAGAAGTTAGTTTTTAGCTGGATTTGGCATTGGGTTCTCCTTTATTGGGAATCCAAGCTTTTTCAATATATTAAAACGTATGTGCTCATGAAGCAGCACAGCTATAAAACAAGTTACTAACAAAATTAAAGGAGGGGTAATTTTGAATACACACTACAAAGACCAGAAGGCTAGAGAAGTGAGACAAAGATGGTCACAAAGTGATGCATTACGTATTGGTATAGGTTTGGATGAATATGATTTGGAAAAACCATATATCTTGGTTGAAGATGTATTTGGAGAATCTCATCCAGGTAGTATACACTTAAATAAATTAACTGAACAAGTAAATCAAGGTATTATTGAGCAAGGAGGAAGACCATATAATTTTCATGTAACAGATATATGTGATGGATGGGCACAAGGTCATGATGGAATGAACTATATACTAGCATCAAGAGAAATAATAGCAGATATGGTTGAGTTACATGGAAATGTAAATCCTTTTGATGGTATGGTGTTGATATCATCTTGTGATAAGGCCATACCAGCACATTTAATAGCAGCAGCAAGATTAAATTATCCAACTGTATTTATTCCAGGTGGATCCATGAGACCAGGACCATATATGTCAGACTCAGGAAAAGGTGGAGAAATAAGTTTAAAACAAAAACAAGGTCTTATAGGAGATTTTGAAGTAATGCAATATAAAAAGACTGGGTGTCCATCATGCGGAGCTTGTCAGTTTATGGGAACTGCAAGTACTATGCAATGTATGGCAGAAGCGTTGGGTTTAGCTTTACCTGGAACAGCATTATCCCCTGCAACTATGATAGATATATTAAATCAATCTAGAGCTGCAGGTAGAGCAGTAATGAATTTAGTAAAAAAGGGAATAACAGCTAAGGATATATTAACTCCTGAAGCCTTTAAAAATGCAATTATTGTACATGCAGCTATAGGTGGATCAACAAATGCTATGATTCATTTACCAGCTATAGCTCATGAATTAGGATGGGAATTGGATGTAAGAGAATTTGATAGGATTAATAAACTAGTTCCACATCTATGCAATATAGCACCAAGTGGCAGATATCCATCTGAAACATTATGGTTTGCCGGAGGAATACCAGCTGTACAAGAAGAGCTAAAAGAATTTTTGAATCTTGATGTCATGACAGTGACTGGAAAAACATTAGGTGAGAATTTGGAAGATATCAAAAAATCAGGATTTTATGAAAGAAACATAGGATATTTGTATAATTATAATCTGAAAAAAGAAGATATTATAGCTCCTATTGATAAATGTGATAAATACGGTTCAGTGGCTGTTTTATACGGAAATATAGCTCCAGATGGTGCAGTAATTAAGTATTCAGCAGTATCTGATGATATGATGTATCACGTTGGTAAAGCAAAAGTATTTGATAGTGAAGAAGCATGTCATGATGCTGTTGTTAAAGGAACAGTAGATCCAGGAGATGTATTGATTATTAGATATGAAGGACCAAGGGGTTCAGGAATGCCAGAAATGTTGATGACAACAGAAGCTATAATGAATGATGCAAGATTGAGAGCATCAACAGTATTAATAACAGATGGTAGATTCTCTGGTGCAACCAAAGGACCATGCGTAGGTCATGTTTCCCCAGAAGCAGCAGCAGGTGGACCTATAGCATTGGTAGAGAATAATGATTTAATAGAACTAGATATTGATAATAGAAAATTAAATATTATAGGAATAAATGGAGAAAAAGTTACAGAAGAAGTAATTGAGAAAACATTAGAAGAAAGAAAGAAAAATTGGGTTAAGCCAGATTTCTCTAATAGAAAAGGTATTTTTAGAAAATATACACAAAGAGCTACTTCAGGTATGAAAGGCGCTTATATGGAATGATAGGAGGTGTGATAAACTATGACTACTATAACTGTGTTAGGAGCGATAGTAGCTTTAATTATAGCTATAATACTGATTATTAAAGGTATTCCTCCAGTATATGGTATGCTCTTAGGTGCGCTAGCAGGAGGTATAATAGGAGGCGCAGGCTTAGGTGATACTATTTCATATATGATTACAGGTGCATCTGGGATGACATCAGCAATACTTAGAATAATAAGCGCAGGTGTTTTAGCAGGTGTACTTATGGAATCAGGTGCGGCAGCAACCATTGCTGAAAACATAGTTAAAAAGTTTGGAGATAATAAAGCGTTAATATCCTTAACAGTAGCAACATTTGTATTAACTGGTATTGGAGTTTTTGGAGACGTAGCAATTTTAACTGTAGCTCCAATAGGAATACAAGTAGCTAAAAGGGCTAATTTAACTAAATTTACCACAGCCTTTGCAATGATAGGTGGAGTGAAAGCAGGAAATTTGATATCACCAAACCCAAATACAATTGCAGCAGCAGAACCTTTTAATGTACCTCTTACTAATCTTATGATAGCTGGTTATATACCAGGACTGATAGGAGTAGTGGCTACTTGTATTATAGCAAGAAAAATTAAAGAAAGAGGAGAACTTTTTGGCGAGTTAGACGTAACAGAGTTAACACAGGAAAAACCAGGATTATTCGTTTCCATAATAGGACCTTTGACAACAATAGGATTGTTAATATTAAGGCCAACTTTGGGGATAGTAATTGACCCATTGATAGCACTACCTGTTGGTGGGCTAGTAGGTTGTTTAGCTATGAAAAAAACCAAAAACTTTAAACAATATATAGTAACCGGATTGAACAAAATGAGTGGGGTAGTCTTATTACTTCTAGGTACAGGAACATTAGCAGGTATAATATCTAACTCCAATTTAACTGATATAATAATAAGTTTAGTAGAAAATGTAGGGTTACCAGGTTACTTACTAGCACCTATAGCAGGTATAACTATGGGAGCAGCAACAGCATCTGCAACAGCAGGAGCATCAGTAGGAGGAAATATGTTTGGCAATGCAATATTAAGCATGGGAGTAAAACCACTACAAGCATCACAAATGATTTACACAGGAACCCTTTGGTTTGATAGTTTACCACACGGAAGTTTCTTCCATGTAAGTGCTGGTTCAGTGTCTATGGAAATAAAGGAACGTTTAAAGATATTGCCATATGAGCTGCTTATAGGAATTATTATGACAATAGCATCTGTGTTGGCTTATGGGGTAATAGGAATTAATTTTTAGAAAAATATAGATGATTTTGGCATGCACTTCAGTATCAAAATTTGTACATATAAGATATTGAAGTGCATGTTCAAGTGTATATGACGGCAGTGATAAATATGCTTATTAGAATGGATATACACATTATTTTATAAACATGGAAAGGTAGTGATTACATGAAGGCAAAATGGATAACACCAGTAGTTACAGCTTTTGATAAGAATGGCCAAATCGATCACAAAGCTAATAAGAACATATATGATTTCTTAATAGATTCTGGCATAGACGGAATCGTTATTATGGGTAGTACTGGCGAGTTTTTCTCAATGAGTATGGAACAGAAAAAGGAATTGATAAAGTTAGCAGTGGAATATATTAATGATAGAACCAAATTAATTGTTGGCACAGGCGATATGTCCATAGACGAGACTATTGAGCTATCAAACTTTGCGTATGATAATGGTGTAGATTCAGTTATGGTTATTGGACCATATTACTTCTCCTTATCAGAAGAAAGTATTGAGTATTATTATGATAGAGTAGCAGAAAATACAAAAGGAAATATTTATATCTACAATTTCCCAGAAAGAACTGGTTATGATGTTTCTGCTGAGCTTACATTGAGATTAGTAAGAAAACACAAAAATATAGTAGGATATAAAGATACTGTTACAGAAATGGGACATACTAGAGAAATAATTGATACAGTATGTGAAGAATTTCCTGAGTTTGAAGTGTATTCAGGTTTTGATGAGAATTTTGCCCATAATGCACTTAGTGGAGGAGCCGGTGCTATAGGAGGGCTTTCCAATTTTATACCTGAAATTTGCGCTGAATGGGTAAAAGCATTTAATGAAAAGGATTTTGATAAAGTTAAGGAAATACAAAAAGTTATAAATAAAGCTATGAGGATTTATGATATTGGCAAACCATTTATTCCAATAGTAAAGAAAGCTATGATGCTTAGAGGAGTAGAAATGGAGGATTATTGTACTTTTCCTTTTATACAAGCTAATGAAGAACAAACTAATAAAATTAAGCAATTAATTGAAAAGCTGAATGAAATGGGCCTTGTAAAGTAGACAATTCAATTTAAATTTATGCATATTGGGATGCATGGTTTCTATATTCTAAAGAAGCCATGCATCCTAGTTTTTTGTAATCCATCTTCATTGTAAAACTCAATGTATTCGACTGTTTTTCTATTCTTCCAGCTTATATAATTTTATAAATATATCTAAAGAATCATTGTTAATTTGCCGAAAATTATTATAATTTAGATAAATATATAAGTTATTGAAAAACCATGTTGAAAGGGGTAATTGGCATTGAATGCGTCTACAACTAATACAAAAAAGGACAAAAATAAGAAAGGGTCAATTAAAACTAAACTGATTGTAATACCTATGGTATTGTTGTTAATTGCTATAGCAAGTGTAGGACTTATTTCTACGTACATTTCAAGGCAAAGCTTACTTGATACAATGGAGCAGAACGGTATATATATGTTATCAACCCTTGTTAGGCAGTTGGAAAACAATGCTGAAGCATTGGAAACTGTCAATCAAATGATGGATGATAGAATAGAAACTATTTGTAAATTAGTTATAAACAGTAGGAATAGACTAAGTAGTGAATATTTAAAGAAGCTAGCAGAGGAGTTAGATGTTGATCAGATAAGCTGGTATAATAAAGAAGGAGTAATTGTCTACTCCAATATTGATGAGTACATAGGGTGGGTTACCTCTTCAGGTCACCCAGTATACTATTTTATGACAGGCAGCTATCAATCCATGGTTGAGCAAATTAGGAAGGATACAGAGTCGGGAAATTATTTCAAATATGGATATGCTAAGGATGCAGATGGCAGTTTTGTTCAAATTGGAATTAATGCCAATAAAGTTCAGCAGATGACTGAAGAATACGAGTTCCAATATCTTATTGAAAAACTAGCCGAAGATGAAGAAATAGAATATGCTCTTGTGATGAATAATAAACAAGTAGTTATTGCCCATAGTGATACTGACAAGATTGGCCTTTTATTAGAAGATGAAGGCAGTAAAGTTGCAGTTCAAGATGGGGAAATATATAGCCAAATGAGATACAATGAAGAAATAGGAAAAGATTGCTATGATGTTATATATCCTCTTGTTGTAAATGGACAACACATAGGGGCAGTTTCTATTGGGTTTTCAGTGGATAAAGTTCAATCAACTATCCAAAAGAACATCAATGTAGTAATTGGTTTTGGAATTTGTGCTTTAGCCGTTTTAGGTATTGTTATGTATTTAGCTTCTCATAATACTATAAAAATAATTAACATCTTAAAAGAACACATGAATTTAATTGCATCAGGAGATTTAACAAGTGAAGTTTCACAGGATTTAATCAGTAAAAATGATGAAATTGGTGAAATATCTCAAGCAGTTTCAATTATGCAGGATTCAATAAAGAACATTATAAATGGAATAGTGGAAAAATCACAGCAACTAGCAGCTTCTTCAGAAGAATTAACTGCTATAAGCCAGCAGTCTGCTGTCACAGCAAATGAGATTGCTAAAGTAATCGAAGAGATTGCCGGTGGTGCAACAGATCAAGCAAAAGATACAGAACAAGGAGTTCAATCCATAATGGAGCTTGGCAGTTTGGTGGATGAAAATAAGGAATGCATAGTAGAGTTAATTGATTCAACGGATAAAGTAAATGAGTTAAAAGATGATGGAGTTCAAATAATAAAGGACCTTGTTGATAAAACTCGTATTAGCAGTGAATCATCCAAGGAAGTAAAAGAAGTGATTGTAAATACTAATGAAAGTGCAGAAAAGATCAACAGGGCTAGTGAAATGATTAAAAGCATAGCTGACCAGACAAATTTACTGGCTTTAAATGCAGCTATAGAAGCAGCAAGAGCAGGAGAAGCTGGCAGAGGATTTGCTGTAGTTGCAGATGAGATAAGAAAATTAGCAGAAGAATCCAATAAGTTTACAGAAGAAATAAATTCAGTTATAAATGTGTTAATAAGCCAAACATCAAAGGCTGTTAATACTATGCAGGATTTGGAAAAGATCATATCCATTCAGGCAGAAAGCGTAAACATGACAAATGAAAAATTCAATGGTATTGCGCAAGCTATTGAAAAGATGAAAGGAGTAATTGATAAGGTTAATCGTTCTAGTGAGGAAATGAACAGCAAAAAAGAAGATATTATCAGTATAATCGAAAACCTATCTTCTATTTCACAGGAAAACGCAGCAGCTACAGAAGAGGCTTCAGCGTCAGTAGAGGAGCAGACGGCGTCAATAGCTGAGATTGCAAGCTCCAGTGAGGATCTTGCAAAAATTGCAGAAGAATTAAATGCACAAATAGATAAATTTAAAATTTAAGCAAGAAAGAATTCGTTTCTTTCTTGCTTTTTTCATAACTGCCTAGTGAGTTTAAAAAAGCCCTTTTATTATTGATGTTTCCATGAAATATTATAGCAAAATGATAATTCTGGTCTTTTTGCTATAATGAAGAAAAGGTTGATTATCATAAATTACCTGTTTTCCACAAAAGATACTATATAATAAAAAATGAATCAATTTTATATTTTTCCTATTAATTTTTTCTGATACGTGCTATAATTATTCAGATAAAAAATTAATAAATAATTTAGAGGGAGGTGCCATATCTTCGTTGAAAGATAAAATTCAATTATACGGTTTTAACAATCTTACAAAAACTCTTAGTTTTAATATCTATGATGTTTGCTACGCTAAATCAGAAAGGGAGCAAAAAGGTTACATCGAATATATTGATGAACAGTATAATTCAGAAAGGCTAACCAATATTCTTAAGGAAGTAACAGAAATAATTGGCGCTCACATACTCAATATTTCAAAACAGGACTATGAACCACAGGGTGCTTCTGTTGCAATCCTTATTACAGAAGAAGCTTTACCTCCAGAATTAATAGATGAATCCTGCAACAGGGGAGAAATCATGTGCCGATACAGGGATACCACTTTAGGCCATTTGGATAAAAGCCATGTAACTGTTCATACTTATCCTGAATACCATCCAGACAATGCAATATCGACATTCAGAGTGGATATAGATGTGTCTACTTGTGGCACCATTTCGCCTCTTAATGCTCTAAATTATTT
>ENA-OWOZ01001617-OWOZ01001617.1-bioreactor-metagenome-genome-assembly--contig:-NODE-1617-length-19850-cov-3.932534_pt1 | contig 19850 bp, 19 predicted proteins | sample MGYA00238140_ERZ651804 | MGnify/ENA primary metagenome ERZ651804 (study PRJEB26910, sample SAMN07631232) | bioreactor metagenome | isolation source: Switchgrass digestor | place: USA: Dartmouth... | reverse complement strand
AGCTGGTAACCACATCTTCCGCCTCTACAAGATCAGAAGTGGAAAATGCCACTTCTACCCCATTTACTAAAGAAGCGTCATCTACATCTTTGGCTTCTTCTGTAAATTTTACTAATTCCCTTACTTCCCGTACACCGGGTACCTGGGCAGCTAACTCTCTGGCCAGCTCTATTTCACCTAAAGATGAGGCTTGGCCGCGTAAAATAACTACCCCTTTATCGCATTCAGCACCGATTTTTTTTAAGTCTATTCTTGGTTCCCGGCGCAACTTTTCTTCAACTAAGCGGGTTATTTCTTCGTCAGTCCGGTAACTGTCTAAAGCGATGGCTAAACTATTGTCAATACCTTTTATTTCAGGAAGACCTTGAAGGATCTGGGCTGCCTTTTCTTTTTCTGCTAAAGTATCTACAACGCCCTGTAAAGTTACATATCCTTTTTCCACCTGAACATTTATTCCCCAGGCCGTATTGGCTAAATTCTCGCTTAAAACATCTTTTATCCTGTTTTTAAGCTCCTCATCCCTGGTCAATTTGATTCCCCCTAGTGAGAATTCTCTCCACTAGTTTTCCCCAAGGGCCTTATTCCATGCGTATTTTTTAACTTCTTCTTCAAAATCATGTAAACTCATTCCTAAAACCTCTTCAAAAGCTACCGCCATACTTTTTCCTTTGCCTAATTCATCTAACAGAGAGGTTATAACCGGCTCTTCATATTTTTCTACCAGGTATTCAACGGCAATTAAGGACTGCCAGTAAGCTAAATCCTGATCTTCTTGTCGATCAAAGTCTTTATCCAGTTTATTGAAAGGATATATATTTAACTTGGCTTCTACTGTGGGCTCTTCTAAAGAAAAACCGGTAATTTTCTTTTCAATATACTGAGCAATTCCTTCCGTAAACCACCTTGTGTAATTACCGTTGGTTTTATAATCGACTACATAATGTACATATTCATGAGCCATGGGCCCCATATCTTTAAAAATTCGTGCCCTGGTCTCACTATCTTTCTCACCTAGCCAGGCCTCAGGGGCCAGTACTCTGATTGTTCCCAACCAATAAACACCCATGGGGCTTTTATCCCCTTCCCAACCAAAACTCTCATTTAAAGACTCCATAGAAGGGTAGATAATTACAGGAATTTTCTCCTGAGGTGTAAACTGAAGCAACTCATTGACAGGTGTAATTATATCTTTTCCTGTTTCGGCCACTAAGCGAGCACTTTCCTCCGGTATTTCCTGATACTTAATCTTAAAACTCCCGGTTTGTAATTTTTGAAAGTCATGAGTAGACAAATCCAATTGAATTTGGGCTAGAGCCCGAATTGTTTTGTAAGCGAAAACTTTGGGATTGCCTATAATATTAACTATTAGCATTAATAGAAGAAAGATTAAAAAGATTAAAAAAGCACTAAGTCTATTATTAGTCCAAAAGCTCATGTTTCTCACTCCTTTCCCAGGTGCACCTTTCACTATAACATGATTTATGCCGTTTAGGGTGATGTAATTACTGGGAAAGAAAAAACCTGCCATACAAGAGGCAGGATTAGTTGCCTAAGCCCCAGAGGACGCTCATAAAAGAGGGAAGCAAAAGACCGATGCTAATTAAAACAACTAATATCACATAAAATACTTTTCGAGGTCCTTGTTTTTTCTGGCGGGAATGATTAAAAAACACCTATTACCTACCCCCTATCCTCCAAATATTTTTCTAAAGGAACGATTACACTAGCCCCGTCCCCTACTGCCGTTGCCACCTGACGCAATCTTTTCTGCCGCACGTCACCTACAGCAAAAACCCCAGGTAAATTAGTCTTAAGCTCTTCATCAGTTAATACATACCCCTGTTCGTCTTTTTGTAAACTTTCCGGAAGGAAATCCGTATTGGGAATATACCCTACAAAAATGAAGACACCGTTTACCTTTAATTTCTTTTGTTCCTGAGTTATTACATTACGCAATACCAACTCTTCCGCTTTTTCCTTGCCCAGGATTTCTTCCACCACACTGTCCCACACAAACTGAATTTTTTCATTCTTAAAGGCTCTTTCCTGGAGAATCCTCGTAGCCCTTAGCCGGTCCCGACGGTGAATAACGGTAACCTGCCGGCAAATCTTGGCTAAGTACATGGCTTCTTCTATGGCTGTGTCGCCACCTCCTACAACGGCTACATCCTGGTCTTTAAAGAAAAACCCGTCACAGGTAGCACAATAGGAGACGCCTTTTCCTCTAAATTTATCTTCCCCGGGAACACCTAACAAGCGAGGACGAGCTCCTGAGGCGATAATTACTGCTTTGGCTTCATAGACCTCATCATCGGTTATCACCTTTTTCACTTTTCCTTCTAATTCCAAAGAAGAAACATGTTTATATTCTACTTGCACCCCAAAATTTACTGCCTGCTCATAAAACTTTATCATTAACTCAGATCCGGAAACTCCCTGGGGAAACCCGGGGTAATTTTCGATTGTTTCAGTAGTCCCGGCTTGACCTCCCGGCACTCCGGCTTCTAAAATAAGTGTTTTATATCCCGCTCTGGCAGCATAAATCCCAGAGGTAAGTCCTGCCGGCCCGGCACCAACAATAATCACATCAAACATTTTAATTTACTACCTCCTTTTAAATACTCAACATATACCTTTAGGGGGTATTATATCACAGTATTTGTAAATTTAAAACGGTTTTCAAATTTATATTTAAAAAGCACAGGAGTTATTCCTGTGCTTCTTTACTTCAGATAATTTAAAGGATTTTTGTGATTACCGTTTATTCTTACCTCAAAATGGAGATGAGAACCGGTACTACGGCCTGTACTTCCCACATTACCGATCAAGTCGCCTCTACTTACCTTTTGACCCATACTAACCCTAATTTTGGAAAGATGAGCATAACGGGTAAGCAATCCATCACCGTGGTCAATATCTATACAGTAACCATATGTACCTTTCCAACCGGCGGAGATAACAGTACCACTCTCTGCGGAAAAAACAGGATCCCCTGTTACCCCGTCAATATCTATACCTGTGTGGAATCCGGAGCCACGCCATCCGTAACTGGAAGTAATCTTGCCTCTCAGGGGCCAGGCCAATATTCCATTCCCGCCGCCTCCCCGGGAAGCTGTCATTACCTTAGTTCCCTGATAAACTACTCTTGTTTTCGGTTCTTCCAGTATTTTTTCCTCTAAAACCTGACGCTCCAGCTCATTGCCGTTCTCCGCCACAATCCTATATGTAACAATTTTTTTCCCGTTTTTACCGGGTTCCTTAACACTGGTTTGTCCCCGCCACATATCGGCGTCGCTTATGTACTTTGTGCTATACTTAATAGTCTCTTCCTGAGTAACCTTGCTTTCAGTAACCACATGGAGTAAAGGCTCTGATTGAACTAATTTTAATTCCTGTCCAATTGATAACAAGTCATTTTTTAGCTGAGGGTTTGCCTCTCTTAACTGATTAACCGTTAACCCATTTTTATGGGCGATAGTCCATAGAGAGTCCCCAGCTTCCACCGTATAGGTCTCAACCTTGTCTGTTCCGTTCATAATAAAAGTCAGAGCTTGTTCAACATCCATTACTTGTGATAAATTAGCCTGAGTTTCAGCTAAAGTCACTTCCTCAGTAAAATCTACTGAAAGCACTTCAGTTTCCTCATCCTTGGCAACGTATTCTTCTTTTAATTTGGTCAGTACTTCATTGCCTTCCTTTTCGCTAAATACGTAAACCTTATCTTCACCGTTTATTTTTATAGCGGTGGCCTGTACTAACCATTCCAGGCGTGAATCTAACAATGTAGTTAAATCATCCAAGGATAAAGGATCTCCATCATAATCCTCTACTTTAACTATTTCTATTTGATTAGCTATATCTTCAACCTTTAAACCTAGTAATTGTGTTTTTTCTTCTTTTAATTGTTGTAATGCTTGGTCATAGATTTCCTGGGTTTCAATAATACCGATTTCCCGGCCGTCAACCTTAACCAGAAAACCTGTATTGGAACCGGCAAAAATCATAATCCCGGCTACTACTAAAATTAAACCCAGCAAACCAATAAGGATTTTTGACCAACTCCCACTCTTCTCCCACCAGTCAGCCAACTGTGACATCTTAACTGCAGATCAGCCTTTCCTTATCTGCAGCCTTACTCACCTGCCTTTCTTACTTGTCCTGCCGGACAAGCGTAAGTAGCAAAAACATTATACCATAATTTTTCCATTATGAAAATATCCTTAATTTAACAGGTATAATTATTTATTCCCTCGTTTATATATTATATGCATTTTTATCCAATTGGGAACAGAGCACGACGCACCTGTAAATAAATGGCGCACTCCAATCTTTTCCGCTGCAACTCACAACCTAGCTTATAAACCTTTACCAGAGAGCCGCCATAGGCTAAATTGTTGGCATGACAACCTCCACTGCAGTAAAATCTTGCCCAACAGTTTTTACATTCTTCTTTGTGTAAAACATGGCTGTTTTGAAATGCCCGGCAAAGTTCTTTATTTTTAATCCCTTCAGACACATGACCAATTTTATATTCTTCTTTCCCCATAAATTGGTGACAAGGATACAAATCCCCCTCCGGACTTACCGCCAAATACTCATGGCCTGCACCACAGCCGGATAACCTTTTGGGTAAACAGGGCCCTTGGGTCAAGTCCACATTGAAGTGAAAGAAATTAAAAGGCCTGCCTTCCTGGTGACACTGCCAGTAATAGTCGGTCAAAACTTCATATTGTTCTTTTAAATAAGGCAGTTGTTCTTCCCGTAAAGCATAAGCTTCCGTCGGTTCCGTTACTACCGGCTCTACGGAAATTTCTTTAAACCCTAAATCAGCTAAATGTTTTACATCTTGGGCAAAATCAAGATTAAAACCTGTATAAGTACCCCGGACATAATAATCTTCATGATTACGGCTTTCTACAAAGTTCAGTAGCTTATCTTTAATCAAAGCATAAGAACCTTGCCCGCCGGGAAAAGGACGCATCCGGTCATTAACCTCCGGTCGGCCGTCCAAACTTAAAACAGCACTCATCTTGTTTTCATTAAGAAACTCCATAATTTCATCGTTTAATAACACACCATTAGTGGTTAAGGTAAACTTAATCACTTTGTCTAATTTCTGCGCTTGTTCTTGTCCATATTTCACCAATTCTTTTACTACAGCAAAATTAAGAAGGGGTTCTCCCCCAAAAAAATCAATTTCCACATGACGTCGATTTTGGGAGGCTTTTAAAAGGAAATCAATAGACTTTTTGCCTATACTTTCGGTCATTAAGGAACGACTGCCACCAAAAGCACCGGTACCGGCAAAACAGTAGCCACATCTTAAGTTACAGTCATGGGCCACATGCAGGCAAAGGGCTTTCACTACCGGGTTTTTCGCCGGCTGATAGATGGCAAAATCAGATTCCGGTGTGAACAACAAATTACTGTTAATAAGTTCCTCTAATTCTTGGCGTACAGTATTAATTTCTTCCTGGGTATATTTTAGAGCTAATTGTTTCTCTGCCTGTCCCCAATCACCCCGGACTGATTCCAAAACATCTAAAAAGTCCCAAGTAATCTCATCAATAACATGGATAGAACCACTGTTTATATCTAAAAGTATATTTAAACCATTTTGAGAAAATTTGTGAATATTGTTAAAATCTAACGACCGCATCTGCTCAACTCCTTTTTCGGAAAACAACCGTTGTATAAGAAAAGTAGACCCGAAATTTACGGGTCTATTTTTTTAAACTAATTATTTTTGCAAACTTGGTTTCCTACAGTACAGGAAGTTTTACAAGCTGATTGGCAGGAAGTCTGGCATTCGCCACAACCGCCGGTTTTCAAAGTAGCTTGTAGATTTTGACTGACAATTGTTTTAATATGTACTTGCTTTTTCATTATTTAACCTCCTCCAAATTCCCGTTGCCATAGAAATTATATCACTTTACCCTTAACCTCACAATAGCAGAAAAATCCTCTCTACTATTCTTCCACCTCTTTAACTTCCTCGACTTCCAAATTGAACCAGTGAATATATCCGCATTTAGTGCAGGTTAAAGTTACTGCTCCCTGGTCCAACCAGTCTAAATTAAAAAAGGTCATTCCACGTGAATTTAATAAAGCCCGGCTTTGTAAAAAAGTTTCATTCTGACAATGGTTACACTTAATCGGTAAACCGGCTAAAGACCGGTATTTGCTACCCTTGGACTTTTTCTCCCTCTCTTCAGACCACTTTTCCCCTTCTTTTCGCATTCTTTCTAACTGTTCTTTGGAATAATACATAACCCTCTCCTGACGAAAGATATTTTTATATTAATAATAGTCGCCTAATTGATTGTATGCAACTAATTTCTATGATATTAGCGGAATTTGCTTTATATAAAAAGTAATAACAACTTATTAAACTTTACAAAGTTAGCAGAAATAAATAAAATATAAGGGAACAAAGGAGGGATATTTATTAAACCGCTAAAAATATTAATAATTTCTGTGTTACTCTTTGTGCTACTGCCGCAAGTAGGACAGGCTGCAGAAACTCTGGCCGAAGTAGAAGACTTTAGTATGAAAATTGCTAATCAAAATTATAAATTTGTCCAACCGATACTTAAAGCCCGAGAAACCGGGGCAATCTATGTACCAGCACGATCTTTTCTTAAGGTTTTGGGTGTAGAGCTGGAGTGGAATGACAAAGATAAAAGCGTGACCCTGTTAGCCGATGAAAAAGAGTATTTAGTAGATTTGGATTGGCCAAATCAACAAGTGAACCTTTCTGAAAAAACATATCCGATAAAAGTAATCAATTCCCATACTTACATACCTTTAAGTTTAGTCCTTGAAATACTTAATTTTCAATTTGTCTGGGACGATACAAACACAACTTTATATGCCACGAAAATAGGGAATACCGAAGAAATCATTAAAAACTTACCGCAAGCTCCTGAATATAAAGTTGTGGATACCTTTACCGGAATTGCCTCCTGGTATGGAGGAAAATTTCACGGCAGAAAAACCAACAGTGGGGAAATTTTCGATGAAAACGCCCTAACTGCTGCCCATAGAACACTGCCTTTTAACACTCTTGTTCGCGTAACCTTTTTACATACTAATAAAAGTACCATAGTTAGAATCAATGACCGGGGACCACATGTACCCGGCAGGATTTTAGATTTATCTAAAGCCGCCGCAGAAGAAATAGGTCTCAAAGCCCACGGTTTAGGAAAAGTAAAAGTAGAAGTACTGGAAAAAAGATAAGAAAAAGCCTCCCACACTCAGGGAGGCTTTTAGATTACTGTAAAATTTGGAGCGGATGACGGGGCTCGAACCCGCAACCCTCGGCTTGGGAAGCCGATACTCTACCAATTGAGCTACATCCGCATTTAACTTAATTATAAACATTTTTTAATTTATTGTAAACATGTTTGGTCCTAATCTAAAATGATTTATAAAAAAAGAAAAAACCTTACAAAATGAAGGTTTTCCGTGGTGCCTCGAGGCGGAATCGAACCACCGACACGAGGATTTTCAGTCCTCTGCTCTACCGACTGAGCTATCGAGGCATATATGGCGGAGCCGACGGGAATTGAACCCGCGATCTTCGGCGTGACAGGCCGACATGTTAACCGCTACACTACGGCTCCAAATTAGAGGTCAGAATTTGAATGTCAGCGGTCAGAATTTTTCCTACCTCTGACTTCTGACTGCCGACTTCCTTTTGTGGTGGGCGATGACAGGATCGAACTGCCGACCCCCTGCTTGTAAGGCAGGTGCTCTCCCAGCTGAGCTAATCGCCCCTGAATACTGCGACAAATCTTATTATAAATCTTATTAATTATTTTGTCAAGAATCCATATTATCTTTATTTAATTTGTTAACTAAACCTTTTGTACTCACCAGACAAAGAATATTATAGCAACGTAAATAAAAATAGTCAAATATAAAAAATCCCAAAAAACTGATCAGTCTTTTGGGATGAGAAAAACAGTTTAATTGTCTATAGTCCGTTTCGAGGCTTAGTATAATTTAAAATCGCTTCTCTTACCAGTTTTGCCGCCAATATTGCAGTCCGATCACTGGGATCATTAAGTGGTGAGACTTCCACAATGTCCATACCGACAACGTTTAATTTATTCATTAAAAGTATAGCTTCAATTATTTCACTGGAAGTACAACCACCTGGTTCAGGTGTCCCTGTGCCTGGAGCGAAAGCAGGATCCACAACATCAATATCTAAGGTAATATATACAGGCCTGTCTTGTAAAACCTCTATCGTCTTTTTAAGTGGCTCCAGGATTTTATTTATGAACATATTCGTATTTATTTGTGCATACTCATACTCACTTTTATCACCGGAGCGTATGCCAAATTGATAAACATTTTTGCCACCTATTTTTTCACATACCTTGCGCATTACAGTTGCATGAGAATTAATCTCACCTAGATAATCCTCCCGGAGGTCAGCATGAGCATCAAAATGCAACACAGCTAAATCGGAATATCTTTCGGAATAAACTTTAATTATAGGCCAACTAACTAAATGCTCGCCACCCAAATAAATTGCAAATTTATTATCATTAAGGATCCTTTGACAAACTTTTTCAATGATCTCTAGGCTTTTGGGTACATTTCCAAAAGGCAAAGAAATGTCACCTGCATCAAAAAAATGATAGTCCCGCAAATCCCGATTAGAGTAAAAGCTAAACTCCTCTAAACCGTAGGATACAAAACGAATATGTTGAGGCCCCGAACGGGTACCTGGGCGATAGCTAACAGTAAAATCCATGGGTATGCCAACTAAAACCGTATTAGCTTTTTGATAATCAGAACTACTTGCTATAAAATCAGATTGCTTTTCCAAAAAATCCTGCAAAATACTTCCTCCTATTTTAGAAGTTTTTCCACAAAAGGCGGTAAATCAAAAGCATTAAAGTGAATAGCGGGAGTATAGTATTTGGTATTAGTATCAGGTATAGCATTTTTATCTACCTGTAAGGGATCATATTTTTTTGAACCCATGGTAAATGACCACATACCTGTCGGATAAGTGGGAACATTGGCTAAGTATAATCTAGTGATAGGGAATATACTTTTTATGTCTTGAAATACCCGCTTTACTAAATTTTCATTTACCCAAGGTGATTCAGTTTGGGCAGCAAAAACTCCATCTTCTTTTAACGCATCATATATTCCTTGATAAAAATCTTTAGCAAATAAACCTACTGCAGGACCAATAGGATCCGTAGAATCAACTAAAATAACATCAAATTTATTTTTATTTTCCTGAATATACTTGATCCCGTCTTCTACTACAACTTCCACCTTAGGATCATTTAAAGCGCAGGAAATTTCCGGTAGATACTTTTTGCTTACTTCGATAACTTGTCCATCTATTTCACATAATATTGCTTTCTCCACTTTAGGATGTTTGACGATTTCTCTAATGGCTCCACCATCACCCCCACCTATTACTAAAACATTCTTGGGATTAGGATGGGTATTTAAAGCAGGTAAGGAAATCATCTCATGATAAACAAACTCGTCTTTAATTGTGGTCATAATAATCCCATCCAATAAAAGCATCCTACCGAATTCATAAGTATCCACTACGCTTATTTCTTGATACTCACTTTTTTCAAGGTGTAATGTTTCTTTAATTTGCAAAGAAATTGCCATTTGATTTGTTTGTAGTTCTGTAAACCATAACCCTTTCAAATAAACCACCCCTTAATTAAATTGTAATGACAATAGTATTTTATATGTTATTTACAAAAACATACCCTAATAATTTTACCTAATTAATTAACAATGACCATAAATTATCAACTAGCCCTCACCCAGCCATTATTATAACTTAATTAGCAAAATTTTTCAGTACAAATAAAAATTAAACCGTCAAATTCTCTCAATAGCATAAAAAAACAGGCCTCTAACTCATTATTAAAGGCCTGTTATTTACCCGTTTCTTCCCCCTACAATGGCTTTTAGCCCACCACTTCTTCTGACGCAACTTCATCTAAATATTCACGATATTTTTTATACGCATATCTAACTAGGGCCTGGTCTTGGCTGTAAGTTATTTTTTCCAAAGCTTCATTTATAGGATAAAAGCCGCCATCTTTAAAGCCTTCCATCCGGTTAATAGAAAACTCGGGTTTAGACGCCTCCATGACAAACCAGTTTATCCGGTTGCACACAGGACGTCGACGAGAATAAGAGTAAAACTCATAGCTTGTTTCCCCGGCTGAAGAAATTATCTGAGCATTTACTCCACCCTCGTATCTAACCCGAGTCAATGCCACTTCATTTGCAATTTTTCCACCTCTAATTACCCCTTTGGGTAAGACCCATTCCCCCTTTTCGTTTTGCAAGAGAAACACCTTATCACCGTGGAACACAACACCACCTGCACATTGCCTCACCAGCATAATAGACCCTCCCTAATATTTATTTTTTTAGAAAACAAAGTTGTGTATGATATATTCTATACATACATATAATTCTCCTGCTGGAAATAAAGTTAAAGTTTTTAACTATTTTATGCTTTCTTTCCTTATTTTGTCACTGTTGATTTCCTTTAGCTAAAAAAAGTTCACAGGTTCCACCTTGCCAATGTATACACTGATCACAACGGGGACCTCCAGGCCTGCTGGTATTAGCTAAACTTAATCCAAAGCCGTTGGCCAATTGAATAGACTCAAATTTTGGACAACTATTAGCTATTTTTTGATAGTTATAGGGCATTTCTCCACTCCTCGGAAAGACTTTTATTATAGTCTTTCCAAATCCAAAATTATACATGCATAATAAAAAACCTGCAAAGCAGGTTTTTTCCTAAACATTAAATCTAAAATTGATAATATCCCCATCCTCAACAATATATTCTTTTCCCTCTAAGCGAAATAAACCTTGTTCTCTGACTTTGGCCATAGAACCAAGTTCGTATATGTCTTTAAACTTTACAACTTCAGCCCGAATAAAACCTCTTTCAATATCAGAGTGTATTTTACCTGCAGCTTTTTTCGCCACAGTGTCTTTCTTAATAGTCCAGGCTTTAACCTCATCTTCACCTACCGTAAAAAAGGATATTAAGCCTAAATGTTCATATACTTTTTTGGCTAGTCTTTCGATTCCGGTCTCTTTAATGTTTAAGTCTTCCATAAAAATTTGTTTATCTTCTTCACTTAATTCCTGGATTTCCACTTCCAACTGTCCACAGATTTCAATTAAAGCCATTTCTTTATTCTTACAGAAATCAACCACTTCCTGTTTAGTAGGATAATCGTTGTTTTTCATCTGCTCTTCATCAACATTAATTACTACTAATTTGGGTTTTTCCGTAAGGAAACTATAAGTCTTTAATGTCTTCTGTTCTTCTTCCGTTAAATCTACCTGTCTTATATCTCCACCATTTTCTAAGTGTTGATAAAGTTTTTCCAAGATGCCCAGTTCTTCTAATTGTTCTTTTTTAACTTTTTTACCTGTTTTAATTCTTTCAATCCTTTTATCAATTAGTTCTAAATCAGCAAATAACAATTCAGTATCAACTGTTTCCAAATCCTTAACCGGATTTATTTGGTTATTTACATGAGGTACATCAGGGTTATTAAAGGCTCTCACCACATGAACAATTGCATCACAGTCCCGTACTTGTTCCAAGAATTTACCGGCTCCACTTTCCGGAACAACCCCGGCAATATCAACAAATTCAATTTGGGCATAAGTAGTTTTTTTAGGTTTATATAATTGGCTTAAAAAATCAATTCTTTTGTCAGGTACTTTAGCCATACCCACATTTGCTTCCTTGGCACCATATGTACCTGTTAGTGCTTTAGTACTTGTTAATAAATTAAATATAGTTGTTTTTCCAACTCCAGGTAAACCTACTAAACCTATTTTCATTTTTTTCCTCCCGAATTTTATAAATTAGACCAAAAATAATTTATCACAGCAACTAACTAATTTCAATTGAACTTATAAAAAATAAAAAAACCTTTTTTCTAAACTTACAAAAAATTAAAGGATTTTTAGAATTTTGATTGAAATATTTTTATAAAAAGTAAAGGAGGAGATTTAAATGAAACAATATGGTGAACTTAAGCCTGCAGAAAAAATCCTCATGGGGCCGGGACCCAGTAATGTGGATCCAAGGGTCCTTGCAAGTATGGCTAAACCCATATTGGGCCATTTAGACCCGGACTATCTGGAAATAATGAATGAAACCATGGAATTACTGCGTTACGTATTCCAAACAAAAAATCAATTAACTATGGCCATGCCGGGAACAGGTAGTTCCGGAATGGAAACTGTATTAACTAACCTTTTAGAAGAAGGAGATAAAATAGTTGTCTGCATTAATGGAGTTTTTGGCGGAAGAATGTTAGACATTTGTCAGCGTATAAAGGCTGATGTTACTACTGTAGAAGCTCCCTGGGGCAGAATCATTGAACCCGAACAGGTTGAGGAAGCTTTAAAACAATCCGGAGCAAAATTTGTGGCTATTGTTCATGCAGAAACTTCTACTGGTGTTTTACAACCCCTGGACGAAATATCAGCTATCTGTAAAAAATATGATGCTCTCTTGCTTGTAGACTGTGTTACCTCTCTGGCGGGTTGTGAAGTAAAAATTGACGAGTGGGGAATCGACGCAGCTTACAGTGGTACTCAGAAATGTATAAGCTGTCCTCCTGGTCTAGCCCCCGTTACTTTTAATGAAAAAGCTCAAAAAATCATAAATAACCGAAAATCAAAAGTGCCTGTCTGGTATCTGGACTTAACCATGATCCAAAATTACTGGAGTCAAGAACGTTTTTATCACCATACCGCTCCTATTAATATGACTTATGCTTTACGTGAAGCATTAAGATTAATTTATGAGGAAGGATTGGAAGCACGTTTCCAAAGACATGAACTTCATTCCAAGGCTTTAAAAACGGGTCTGGAAGCAATGGGAATGAAAATGTGGGCCCAAGAAGGACATCGTCTGCCCATGCTAACTACGGTTACAATTCCGGAAGGTGTAGAAGATGTTCCCGTAAGGAAATATTTATTGAATAAATACAATATAGAAATTGGTGGAGGATTAGGAGAAGGTAAAGGCAAGGTTTGGCGAATCGGAACCATGGGTTATACCTGCAATAGAAAGAATGTACTCCTTATCTTAACAGCTTTAGAAGATGCTTTAAAAGCCCAAGGTTATAAAGTTGAAAATGGTATCGGCGCAGCAACAGCCATGGAGATTTATAAGAATAATCAAGCAGAATAAATATATTTTTCCCTCTTCCCTTCCTAAAAGCATATATTATATTAGATTAATTGAGGAGGGGAAGTAAATGGCCGAAGTTAACTATGAATACAAATCTGTACGGATCGCTTCTTCCGATGGTTGTTTGGTTATGCAGAAATTATTAGATATAAGTTTGAATAATGAAGTTAAGGATGGATGGAAACTTTTTACACTTTTTCCCCATCACTGTCCTAACCAAACTGATAAAGGTTCATGTATAGTAGCTATTTTTCAAAGAGAAGCCCGAGCTTAACACTCGGGCTTCTCTTTATTTCCACCTTTTCATTTTGTTACTTACTTAAAAATTGGTTTCTGATACGACAAATTGTAATGGAATACTTTCACCGGCTCCTAAATTTGTACCCCATAAAGTAAAGGTTTGGGGACGTATAGGACGGCCAAATTTATCCCTTTGATTCCAGATAATCTCAGTAGTTTCATCTTCTCCAGGGGCTAAGACCATCTCCCGTTCTACAGGCAAAAAGGACCTGTCTTCTGACCAGCGCCAGATCTCATTGCCATCTTCATCAGAGATATAAAAATCAAAAAGTTGACTGGTTGAGTATCTAAGAGTTACTGTTTCGTCAGTAATATTTCTTTTTCTGAAAATAATTCTTACTCTCTGACCAGGATAATACCGTTGTTCATTTGTGGCTAAAATATAGCGGAACCCGTCTCTTTCCTCCCATACATAATTTAATTCTGCTTCTTCCCCTGGCCGACCGGGAATAACATCTCCCTCTCCATCCGGAAATTGAGGAACACAGCTTACCCCTAAGGCTGCCCAAGTAGATTCATCAACTATCCCGGTAGGAGTTATATTATTATCTCTTTGAAATGCCCGGACCGCCCTTTCAGTAGCACTTCCATATATTCCATCAATAGGTCCTGGATAATAATTTGCCCTTGTTAAAAGACTTTGCAAAAATCTGATTCCGCTCCCTCGGGAACCTGGCCTTAAAATTGGGCAATACTCTGCATCAGGTCTGCGACAATCTCTCCCCAATGCTCGCCAGGTTTCTATATCTACAACACCGGTTACATTTAAGTTTTGAGCCCTTTGAAATCCCATTACCGCATTACGGGTTCTATTGCCGAATATACCGTCAATGTTTCCTACATTATAGCCTCTATTTGCCAGTAACCTTTGTAATTCTCTGACGGCATTACCCCGGCTCCCTCTGCTTAACCGTGGACACCATTCCGCTTCTAAAGGCGGTCGTGGAGCCGGTTCTTCTTCGCTAATTCTTAAAACCATTCCCACCATGATCATATTAGGATCAGAAATATTATTTAAAGCAACTAACCTTTCTACTGTAGTATTAAATCTCCGGGCGATTGTATAAAGTGTATCACCTGTTCTTACCACATAGGTCAAGGTCATCTCCTCCTTACCCTTCTTCCATATTATTATATGAGCTTGCAGAGGAGATGTTAAAAGGGTGTAGATAAATATCTACACCCCTCAAAATTGTTTTTAGTAGTTTACCCAACCTCTAGCTTTAATGGCTTCGCCTATTCTTTCAGCAGCCAAACAAAAAGCTGCATTTCGGTAATCGGGACAATTGTATTTTTCTTTGGTAGCAATAACATTATCGAAGGCTCTTACCACATATTCCTCTAAGGAGTTATTTACTTTTTCCTCACTCCAGTAGAGGCCTGTACGGTTTTGAACCCACTCAAAGTAGCTGACGGTTACACCACCGGCATTACATAAAATATCAGGTAAAGCAATTACACCTTTTTCTGCCAATATTACATCTGCTTCGGGTGTTGTGGGTCCGTTAGCGGCTTCAACAATTATTTTAGCTTTTACATCAGGGGCAATTTCTTCGGTAATTTGCCCTTCTAAAGCAGCCGGCACTAAAATATCCACATCTGCAGTTAATACGCCGTAATTATCTATTTCTTGACAACCGGGGAACCCTTTAACGGTTTTGTTTTCTTTAGCATATTTGATTAGTTCAGGAACATTTAAACCATCGGGATTATAGACACCACCGTAAACATCAACTACAGCAACAAGTTTAACCCCTAATTCATCCAAACATTTGGCAGCAAAACTACCTACGTTTCCAAAACCTTGAATAGCTACTGTAGCACCTTGGATATTAATACCAAACTTTTTGCAAGCTTCTCTTGTTACTATAGAGATACCTTTACCTGTTGCGGAAGTCCTTCCTAAAGAACCACCAATTGCCAGGGGTTTACCGGTTATAATACCTGGTTCTAATTTATTAACCAATGTTTCAAATTCATCTGCCATCCAACCCATAACTTTAGGATTTGTATTAACATCAGGAGCAGGAACATCTTTGTCTTGCCCAAAGATCTCTCTTAATTGACGAATATATTGTCTACTTAATCTCTCTAATTCTGCCTCAGATAGTTCACGAGGGTCAACTTTAACGCCACCTTTTCCACCACCAAAAGGCACACCGAAAAGTGCACATTTAAAAGTCATAAGAGTTGCCAGAGCTTTAGTTTCTTCCAGGTCAACATCCTGATGGAACCTTATACCACCTTTTGCCGGACCGGTAGCATCGGAGTGAATAACTCTGTACCCCTTGAAAACTTTAGTGGTACCATCATCCATTTTCACAGGAAGACTAACTTCCACTGATTTCTGTGGCTCACGAATAATATTAGCTAAACTTTCATCCATTTCCAGTTTTTTCAAAGCTCTTTCCACTTCATATACTGCTACTTCATAAAATTTCACTTAAACAACCCCCTTAAAATATTTCATACTATTTAAAGAAGTTTGAAAAAACCCACCTCCTAAAACAAAATATATTATCTTGTTATTAAAAGTATTCTGTATACGTTTGATAATTCCTTCTTTTTCGAATATTTTTTCACATGATTTTTATTCAAAATAAAGAGATTTGGGGCAACTCCGCAATAACTTTAAAGTTGTCTAAGTATTTCTTTAATTATACACTTATTTCATATATAAACAAAACATTTTTTGATAATATGTGTATATTTTCCCAATTCACCTATCAAAAATTAAACAAAGATATCAACTTTTTAAATCCTTCAAAAAGGTTTTTTCCACATGTTTGCAGAATAGAATAAGTATTACGCACAAGAAGGAGGTGCTAGCATGCCCATAGTACAGATCGACCTATTAGAAGGAAGAACTATTGAACAAAAAAGAGCCCTGGTAGAAAAAGTAACTGAAGCTGTTGCAGAAACAGTTAATTGTCCAAAAGAAAATGTAACTATTATTCTGCGGGATATGCCCACTTATAATTTAGGTAAAGCAGGAAAACTTAGATATGACCAAGACAAATAAGCCGGCTTTTTTTTGCCGGCTTTATGCTTTCTAATTATCAACTTTATCTCTTACTTAAAATATTTACTATTTAAATAAGGCGCAATTAAACTCTCATCATGAAAAGTACCACAATCTGAACATTTCACTCCCGCCCAATTGGAAACAGGAGAGCTTAAACTGTAATTACCCCTTCCTTGCATTCTAACTACAGGCATAAAGTCATTACTACCACTCTTTGTACACGAAAAATATTCTTCCATTAAACTCCTCCTCCTTTGATTATTTACACAAAATATTTTTTGCATTTTGGAAATTTTTATACTAAACTAATTTTAAGCTGTACATAACTTTATAATTTTCACTCGTATGTTTGCAAAATGTTCCATAGCTACAGGAGGGTATTGGATGAATTTGAAAATGCTTTTTCAAAAGTTAAAGGTTTTTTTCTTAGTAATACTAATCATACTTGTCATTACAACATTGCCCCGCTTATTAAATCTAATCATAGATTATCAGTGGTTTAAGGAAGTTGGCTTCCAAAGTGTATTCTTAAAAACTTTACTGGCTAAATTTTTCATTGGTTTGGCAGCTTTCCTCCTTGTTTTTCCATTTACTTTTATTACCCTAAAGATAACCTCAAAATTTAAACCCAGTGTCAAAGTTGAAAATGATGGGATTATCGATATTGGGGATAGTAAAAAAAATAATTTACTTTTTTTGTTACCCTCTTTCTTTTTAGGGTTATTCGCGGCTTACATTAGTTCAACTGTCCTTTGGGAAGATATATTGTTATTCTTAAATCAAGTCCCTTTTAATATTACAGAGCCTGTTTTCAATCGGGATATTAGTTTCTATTTTTTCAGTCTATCTTTGCTCGAAAGTATCTACTCCTTAGTCATTCTATTTTTATTTATCATCGCCATCCTCAACCTTTTCTTTACCCTTTATATTCAAGGTCTTGGTAATCAGCCACTTAAAACAGTAATTAAACGGTTGGGCTATTTTATCATCACCTTCTTTTTATTGTTAATTATCGGCTACCAATTAAAATTGGCCAACTTGGTTTATTCAGCACAAGGAGCCGTTTATGGTGCCGGTTTTACCGATTTAATGGTAACCCGTCCTTATTACTATATAGCTTCCCTAGCATGTCTTCTGGCAGCTATTTCTATGTTCTTGGGATTAAAGAAAAGTAATTTTAAAATTGCAGCTTCAGGACCCCTTCTCCTTTTAGCCATAATAATTGTCGGCAATTTAAGCCAAACAATTGTCCAAAACTTTATTGTTAAACCTGATGAAATTAATAAAGAACAGAATTATATAGCACGAAATATCAACATGACTAATCAAGCTTTTGGGTTAGACAAAATTAAACAAATAGATTTTCCCGCTGCAACAAATTTAGATTTTCAAGATTTAGAACAAAATAAAGAAACTATAAATAATATTAGAATTAACGATTTTCGCCCGGCGCAAACTATTTTTAATCAATTACAAGGAATGCGACCTTATTACCGATTTCCTGATGTAGATGTTGACCGGTATTATCTTAACGGCCAATTAACCCAGGTTTTTTTAGCTTCTCGGGAAATTGACCAAAATCTATTACAGCCACAAGCTCAAACTTGGATAAATAAATATTTAAAATATACCCATGGTTACGGTGCAGTAGTTATACCCGTCAATGAAGTAACACCTCAGGGACTGCCAAATTTATGGGTCAAAGACTTTCCTCCTGTCAGCGTTTTTCCGGAATTGGAAATTACCCGACCAGAAATTTATTTTGGGGAAATGACTAACGATTTTGTAATTGTCAATTCTACAGAAAAGGAATTTAATTATCCCATTGGTGATGATAATGCTGAGTCAACTTATGAAGGTTCCGCAGGTATCCGCCTCAACTGGCTAAACAGATTTCTTTTCGCCGCTAAGGAAGGTTCCCCGAGAATAATGGTATCAGGAGCCGTAACAAATGAAAGTAAAATTCTCTTGTACAGAAATATTCATGAACGAGTTAAAAAAATTGCTCCTTTTCTAATTTATGATCCAGATGCTTATTTAGTAATTAGTGAAGGAAAACTATACTGGCTCATTGATGCCTATACAGTAAGTAATAAATACCCCTATTCTGAACCTGTAAATACGGAAAATTGGTATCGTGGAATTAATTATATTCGTAATCCTATTAAAGTAGTAATTGATGCCTATAATGGCACTACTAAATACTACCTGATAGATGAAACTGAACCTATTGCCGCCTCCTATGCCAAAATTTTCCCCGAACTTTTCCAACCTTTACATCAAATGCCGGAAGACTTGAGAAAACATTTACGCTATCCGGTTGATTTATTTACCATTCAGGCCTTAGTTTATCGTGATTACCATATGCAAAACCCTGCAGTTTTTTATAATAGAGAAGATGCCTGGAACTTTGCTAGGGAAATCTATGAAAACCAAACTCAACAGGTAGAACCTTACTATATAAATATGAAATTACCGGGCTCCGATAAGCTGGAATTTTTATTGATGCAACCCTATACCCCGGTAAATAAAGACAATTTAATCGCCTGGTTAGCTGCCAAAAATGATGAGGAAAACTACGGAGAATTAATTCTATTTCAATTTCCCAAACAAAAATTAGTTTATGGTCCTATGCAAATCGAATCACGCATTAGCCAGGATTCGGAAATCTCCAAAGAATTAAACCTTTGGGATCAAAGGGGTTCTTCTGTCATCAGAGGAAATTTGTTAGTAATACCTATTGAAGATTCTCTACTTTATATTGAACCTATTTATATTAAGGCTGCAAACGAAAATAGCCTCCCAGAAGTTAAACGAATTATTGTGGCCTATAATGATGAAATTGTCATGGAAGAAACCTTAGAAGAAAGTCTCTATCAAATATTTAGTAAAACAGGAGCTACAATAGATAGGGAGCAGGACCAAACAGAACCTTCTGATTTAAGTTTAAAAATATTAACCCGCCAGGCCAGGGAAGCTTTTGACAAAGCTAAACAAGCTGCCCAAGCCGGCGATTGGGCCGGTTATGGAGAAGCACTAAAAGAATTAGAAAACTTAATTTTACAGTTAGAAGAAAAAAGTAATCTAAATACTCAAGAACAAACTACAGCGGAAGAAACTACGCTGCCTTTGGAAAATAATGAAACATAATAAAAAATGGGTCTTTGTCAAATAGTGTTGGTGAATAAAATTAAGTGACAATAATTGGTAAAATGTAAACCATTGGCTTAGGGGAAAAGTTACCCCTAAGCCTTTCTTAAACTTACTAAATTCTGTGTA
>ENA-OWOZ01001608-OWOZ01001608.1-bioreactor-metagenome-genome-assembly--contig:-NODE-1608-length-19938-cov-6.043905_pt1 | contig 19938 bp, 20 predicted proteins | sample MGYA00238140_ERZ651804 | MGnify/ENA primary metagenome ERZ651804 (study PRJEB26910, sample SAMN07631232) | bioreactor metagenome | isolation source: Switchgrass digestor | place: USA: Dartmouth... | reverse complement strand
TACCTGTACCCTTTACCTGGAAGGTACAGTGAGAATAATTTCCAATCCAACCGGCTCCTGCCTTACCTAAAGCACTTCGTACTTTATCTTCATAACCAATTGGCACAAAAACTGCCAGCTTTAAAAAATCTTCCTGCCAGTTTGGAGAAAGTACTTCTACTTCTTGTAGTTCAAACTTCTTGGCTAAAACTTCATTTACACCCCAAGGACTTGAGTCTAAATTGGTATGAGCACAATAGAGGTTGATATTATTTTTAACTAACTCTTGAATAATTTTACCTTGAGGTCGGTCCCAGCGAATCTGCGGCACAGGTTTAAACATAGGGGTATGATGCACAACCAATAAATCAACACCATGCTTTTTAGCTTCTTCCACTACAGCTAAATTTACGTCAAGGGTTACCAGGACTTTTTCCACCTGGGAATCAGGTGATCCTATCTGCAGTCCGATATTATCCCAACCTTCAGCATGCTTGGGATGAGCTATTTTTTCCATTACTTTGATTACATCTGCACATTTAACCGCCATGTTATCACCTGCCTGATCTTAGCCCATTTATTTTGTATATCCTGGGCTTTTTGCTTGGCTTCTTTACTATTACTTTTCTTCAAGTCCTTTAAAATTTCCTGCTCGACTTCTTCTTGATTTTGTAGAAAAGGAATAAGTAAAGGATGATGTTTTTCTACCAGTTTTGGTCCTAGATGCAAGTAAATATCATCTACCCAGTTCATCTCTCCCGGTTCTAAAACGATTATTTCATAGTAGTGTTTATCTTCGAAAATTATTTCCTCATCAATTATCCGCCACTGATTTTGTTTAGCCCATAAGCGCACCAGATTACCTGCTACATTGGGTTGGAGTATCAAACGCTTTAATTTTTCAACAACTTTAGGGCTGGCTTCCAAAATATTTTTAATAGTTGCTCCGCCCATTCCAGCAATAACTACCGTGTCCACTTCTCCCGGGTTTAAAACCTTTAACCCGTCACCTAAACGTAGTTCCACCCGGTCAGCTAAAAGCAGTGTGGAAACTAATCTTTCAGCCATTTTCAGAGGTCCTTTGCTAATATCTGCGGCAATAGCCAGAGGAGATACCCCTTTTTGAACTAAATAACAAGGTAATAACCCATGGTCTGTTCCTATATCTGCAACTTTTGTTCCTAAGGGAACAAAATCGGCTATTTGCTGTAACCTTTTCGACAACTTAACCATTAATCCAACTCCGTGATTTTTTCTTTTATGATATAAAAAATAGGTCACTTGTGCAAGCTACAACTAGGAATGGACACGGATTAAAATTTGCCTACAAGTGGGCGAGTGAGCGAGTGGGCGAGATTTGAACTCCTTTCGGTCGTAAAGTTAAGGTTTAGGTTAAGTCCTGGATATTAATCGGGTCTTAAACATGGATTTCTCCACCTTCTTAACCTTAACCTCAACCTTAATCATACAACCGGAGGTCTTAATATCGCCCACTATTTTTGTGTTTAGTTCATTAATTTTATTTTCACTAGCGAAACGCCTGCCAGAAGATTATCCCCGGATTCTTTACTGGCAGTTTTAAAATAATGATATAAGTTACTCAAGAATTCCTCCAGAATTTTAGCGGTTTTTTCTTTATTTTGCGGTGAATTCTTTCTAACCTCAATCATTTCGTCAATGATTCCGGTTATCTCCCCCATGACACTGTTTAATCTATCTTCTAAGTGCTTAACATCTGACATTCCTAGTCCTCCTTGTTACGCGTTTTTATGCAAAATAATCTATATCCATATTATTATTACGGTACCGAAAAGGTTAATACAAATAATCGTTACTTTACCATCATAATTTAAGAACAAAAATAAAAAACCTGTTACAGATTAACTGCAACAGGTTTATGGTGGGCGATGACAGGCTCGAACTGCCGACCCCCTGCTTGTAAGGCAGATGCTCTCCCAGCTGAGCTAATCGCCCAAATTGGTGACGCGTACGGGATTCGAACCCGTGAATGCCAGCGTGAAAGGCTGGTGAGTTAAGCCGCTTCTCCAACGCGCCAAATTAGTGGCTAGTGACTGGTAACTAGTGACTAGTAGTTTATTGACTAGCAATCTAGTGATTGATGACCAGTAACTAGTGATTTAGTGGTCAGGGGTTAGTCTGACTTCTGACTTCTAACCTCCGACCTCTATTTTGGTGGGCCCACCTGGGATCGAACCAGGGACCGTCCGGTTATGAGCCGGATGCTCTACCGCTGAGCTATAGGCCCAAAATGATAAGCAGAACCATTAGCGACAAATTTTATTATACGTGAAATTCTTTAGCAAGTCAATAGTAGGTTCTGCCATTTTTATATACTTGCTGAAAACTTTTTAGATCTCTACTAAACTTAAAAATTGCCACCGACAAGCAGTATAACAGCATTTGCCTTTTCAGTCAAGATAATCTTTTAATTTTCTACTGCGGCTAGGGTGTCTCAACTTACGTAGAGCCTTAGCTTCAATTTGACGAATACGTTCCCTGGTAACACCAAACTCCTGACCTACTTCTTCTAAAGTACGTGAACGACCATCATCTAAACCAAAACGTAGTCGTAACACTTTTTCTTCTCTCGGCGTTAAGGTATCTAAAACCCCTTCTAATTGCTCTTTTAAGAGAATATAGGATGCTGCTTCAGCAGGGGCAGGAGCATCTTCATCTTCAATGAAATCGCCTAAGTGACTGTCCTCTTCTTCTCCTATAGGTGTTTCTAAAGAAACAGGCTCTTGGGCAATCTTCATTATTTCTCTAACTCGTTCTACTGGAATATCCATTTCTTGGGCAATTTCTTCGGGAGTTGGTTCACGACCTAATTCCTGGAGTAATTGTCGGGAAACCCTAATTAATTTGTTTATGGTTTCCACCATGTGTACGGGTATACGAATGGTTCGAGCCTGATCGGCTATGGCTCTGGTTATAGCCTGCCGAATCCACCACGTAGCATAAGTACTGAATTTAAATCCTTTACGAAAATCAAATTTTTCTACAGCTTTGATTAACCCTAAATTACCTTCTTGAATTAGGTCCAAGAATAGCATACCCCGACCAACATAACGTTTAGCAATACTTACTACTAAGCGCAAATTAGCTTCACAAAGACGCCTTTTAGCTTCTTCGTCCCCTTGTTCCATCCGCTTGGCTAACTCAATTTCTTCTTCAGCAGTTAATAACGGAACACGCCCTATTTCTTTTAGGTACATCCGCACAGGATCATCGATGCCTACACCCTCGGGGACAGATAAGTCTATTTCTACTTCTTCCTCCGGTACTTTATCATCGACATCGCTTATTTGACCCTCAGAAGCAATTTCTATGCCCATTGAAGCCAAGTGTTCATAGATTTCATCTATTTGGTCGGGAGTTAATTCTACTCCCTGTAAGGTATCCATGATTTCTTGATAAGTCAAAACACCCTGTTTTTTGCCTTTTTCAATTAGTGCCTTAACACCTTGAATTTTTTCTTGGTCTTCCTTCACATCTCTTCCCCCTTTCTTAGGGTGCTAATGTTCTTTTTTCTTGTAAGATCCATTCGATATGAGAAAGAATCTCTTTGAGCCTTTCTCCATCACCCAGTTTTTCTGCTTCTTTTAGTTCATTTTGTTTGTCCAGATATTCCTTTTCTAATTTGTTTACTTTTAATATTTTTATATAATCAGCCACTGCTTTTTCTAAATCAGGAACACGAAATTCCTGCATAAGCACCATGGCTAGTAATTTGCTGTTGTCACCAGTTGACAAATCAGTGCTAACCACTTCACCTTTCTCTTGAAAAACTTCGAAGATTTCTTCGAATAATTGCTGTAAGGGATAGGTAAATAATTCCTTTCCCCCGGCTTTCTCCACATCTATTAAATAATGAGGATGTTCAAACAATATTTTTATTAATTGAGCTTCTGTTCTATTAATTTTATTTCTAGGAAAATCTTGTTTAGGATTATTTTCCCTTTTTTTATATTTAATATCCTGATTTTGGGGTAATTTTTGCTGTTGCTGAGCAAAATAGCGCAGTTCACTTAAAATTGTTGTTTCGGTTAAATCCAGTTTTTCACTGATAAGCTTAACAGCACTTTCCCTGGCCACCATGCTATCCATTTTCAAAAGGTCAGGTATAATTTTTTGTACTATCTTGGTTTTACTGAGGATTGAATTGTCTTTTGTACTTTCCATAAGTTTTACCAGTTTGTATTCAATTAGACTCATGCCGTTTAATACTAATTTGTTAAACTCATTTTTACCGTATTTTCTTAAGTACTCATCAGGGTCTAAGCCCTCAGGTAGTTTGATTACCCTTATTTGACATCCATAATCACTGAAAATATCCAGTCCGCGCAAAGTGGCTTTAGAACCTGCTAAATCTGCATCATAAGCAAAGGCTATTTGATAAGTATGACGCATTAGTAATTTAGCTTGTTCTTTGGTAAAAGCAGTTCCTAAAGAAGCAACGGCATTAGTCACTCCAAACTGGTGACAGGCAATGACATCCATATACCCTTCTACAATAATTGCCATGTCTTCGCTTCTCATACTGTTTTTGGCCAGGTGTAGACCATATAAATGTTTACCTTTATGAAAAAGTGATGTTTCCGGAGAGTTTAGGTATTTAGGTTGAGAATCATCTAACACCCTACCGCCAAAAGCGATAACATTGCCTTGCTCATCCCAGATGGGAAACATTAGGCGGTTCCGGAAGCGATCATAATACCCGGTTTGTGAATTGTTGGGGACAACCAATCCTAATTCTTCTAATTCCTTGGGGCTGACTCCTTTTTGGGTAAAGTACTTGAGAAGTCCATCCCACTGAGGCAAGGATACACCCAGTTGAAACTTCTCAATTGTTGCTATATCAATACCTCTTTTTTTTAGATAATTTAAAGCCGGTTTACCCCAAGAAGTTTCTAACAAAAGTCTATGAAAAAATTTACTTACAGCTAAATTTAATTTATATTTTTTTTGCTTTTTCTCCAGTAGTTCTTTTTGGGCTTCGGTTAATTCACGTTTTGGTAAAGAAACGCCTACTCTCTGAGCAAGTTTTTCCAGGGCCTCGGGAAAACTCAATCCCTCGATTTGCATAACGAAAGTAAAAACATTGCCTCCCGTGCCGCAACCAAAACAATGAAAAATTTGCTTTTCCGGAGAAACTGAAAAAGAAGGTGTTTTTTCATTATGAAAAGGACAAAGCCCAAAAAAATTTCTTCCTGATTTCTCTAAGCGTACATACTCATTGATTACCTCCACTATATCTAAACGGGTGGCAATTTCATCAATTATTTCTTGAGGAATTAAACCTCTGGCCATTTTATCACCTTCATTTTTCCTTCTTAAAAATTTCGCCACCTCTTTGTTTATTCCTTCTTTAATTCTAAAACAACCTTTTCTAAAGCTTCTCGAAACTTAAGCCTATCTTCCTTAGTAAAAGCTTTAGGTCCGGCAGTCCTACCACCGCCTCTACGAATTTTTTGGGCTATGTGTCTTTTGATTAAAAGGTTATCTATATTTTTTAAAGTATATCTTTTGCCGGTATGGTGTAACACCACACAACCTCTACTAAGAACTAAAGAAGCTAAACCATAATCTTGGGTTATTAAAATATCTCCTTTTTTAATCCTGTTAACTATAGCCATGTCTGCTGCCTGAGGAATGTTATCAACTATAATGTATTCAACTAGTTCTGTACTATAAGGGCTGTAATGAGAAACACTACAAACAAGTACTACAGCTACCTGATATTTTTCACACACTTCAATTACAATATTTTTTACTGGACAAGCGTCTGCATCAACAAATATCCGCATAATTCCCACTGCTTTTATCGAAATTAAAAAAAACTACAACGGATAACTAGTATTCGCTACTAAAATCAAATTTCCTGCAAAATTTTTAAATTTTTTCTTGTTAAAAGTACTTTTTTTTTATATAATAGACTTCTATATTATGTACCAAAATATGCAAATCAAAACATGAAATTTGGCACAGACTGTTAATGACCCACAGCTAGTATCTTATAAAAGATTTTGGTATGGTTAATTGGCGGAAAAGGTCTACACAATAGTTATCAGTCATCCCTGAAATATAGTCGGCTACTCCTCTTTCCAGCCCTTCTTCTTTAGCGATTTCCCGGTAAAAATCCGGTAATTTATCAGGATTTTTCTTATAATAGATAAAAAGGTACTCCACTATAAACATTGCCCGTTCTCTTTCCTGAGAGCAGTACTTTCCTTTATAAATATTGTCAAACATGAACTTTCTTAATCCTTTTAAAGCTTCTTCCATCCTAGGGCTTAGACTGACTTTAGCCTTAGGGTTTTTTTGTAAACTTTTCCGTGTATAATCAATACAATCAGTTACCAGATTTCCTATCCGTGCACTATGACTATTCCCTAAAATTTGTATATATTCTTGGGGCAAATCTTTTTCCCCTAAAATCCCTGCCCGGATACTGTCATCAATATCATGCTGCACATAAGCGATCTTATCACTTAATCTGATAACCTGTCCTTCCAAAGTTTTCGCATGAGTGGTACTCACCCCAAAACCGCTGTGATGTAAAACCCCGTCTATTACTTCGTGAGTCAGATTTAGTCCTCTCCCTGTTCTTCCTTTTTCAATCTTGGTTAAGACCCGCACACTATTAAGATTATGCCGGAAACCTTCTTTCATTAAACCGTTCAGAACCTCTTCACCGGTATGAGCAAAAGGTGTATGTCCTACGTCATGGGCTAAAGCAATCGCTTCAATTAAATCTTCATTAAGTCCTAAACCCTTACCAATGGTTTTGGCTACCTGATTTACTTCCAAAGTATGAGTCAATCGAGTACGGTAGTGGTCACTGTCAGGAGAAATAAAAACCTGGGTTTTATGCTTTAACCGTCGAAAGGCCTTAGAATGAATTACTCTATCTCTATCCCGCATAAAACAGGTTCTTATGGGATCAGGTTCCTCTTCTATTAAACGGCCTTTACTTTTTTTAGCCAGAGTGGCGTAAGGTGATAAATATTTTTCTTCAAGATTTTCTATATGCTCACGAATCATTATTAATTACCACCACCAAACAAACATTCCTCTTTAGAACATAGTATTTCTATAACTTTCTTTAAAAGTCCTTCTAAAAAAATTTTATCGTGACTAAAACAAAGAAAGTCGCACTAATACGCGACTTTCTTAGATGGCAGATAGAATTTATCCATGTCCAGACCTTCTAACTGTAGTAAACGGACTTTTATGTCCAAACCACCGCCATACCCGGTAAGATTACCACCGGCACCTACAACCCGGTGGCAAGGGATTATTATGGAAATCGGGTTTTTTCCTACCGCACCTCCAACCGCCCGGGGAGCCATTTTAGCTTTACCTGTTTTTAGAGCTATTTTTTTGGCAATATCCCCATAAGTAACAACTTCTCCATAAGGTATTTCCAAAAGCATCTTCCAAATAGTTTGACGAAACTGGGTTCCCTCCGGTTTAAGGGGAGGTAAAAAAGTTGGTTTTTTTCCAGAAAAATAATAGTCAAGCCATTCCCCGGTTTTTTTTAGAACAGGTATTTCACCGGCCCCCACCTCTATTATTTCAGTATCCACATCATATTTCATATTCCTAATCCAAAGGCCGGTAATATTTTCCCCGTCACTTAATACATCAAGTCTTCCGATAGGTGAATCATATTTGTATAAATATTCCCTCTTTCTCATTAGGACACTCCCCTGACAGGCAATTTTCTTATCTTTAACAATAAATTTATCTTTTCCTTAATATTTCAAATTTCCTTTTTCCGATTTGTTGTTTTTCCAAGCGTATAAATTTCTTATTTGTAATTTTCTGTTTCTTATTCATACAAAGACCTATAATTGTTTCGGAAGAACAAATTTTAAAAAGTGAGTCTAATAACTTATCTATTACATTTTCTTGATTTCCCTGCCAATCCACCATATTACCATAGGGAACATCAGTAATAATCAGATCCGGTTTTATTTTAAGATTGATTTCCCTTAAAGCATCAGACTGGAAAACTTCTACTTCAATATTGGTTTTCAGCATACCTTTTAGCCTCAGGGCACTATTTTTTGCTTCCATATGGGATTGTTTTTGGTAATTAGCTATCATCTGCTCTATTTCGATTATCCGTTCGTTTATTCCTTCTTTACTTAGTAATGATAAATTCTTTTTTGCAATCTCAAGTAGTTCAGGATTTATGTCACTGCCAATGATTTTCACGAGAGAGTCTTGATTTAAAAATCCCAAAACAGTAAGTAAGTACCCCCCACCACAACAGCAGTCATATAAACAAATATCCTTCTTTTTAGGTGAGTACTGCAGACACCTTCCATATATCTCTTGGGCCAGCCTTACGGGAAAGTTGGTCATCCCACTTCCATGATATAGAACACGGCCACTGGCAAAGTCTTCGTAATTATCATTTTTACCATATCTGTATTCCATGTTAAAAACCTCGTTAACAAACCTTTATATACTACTTCATAATGTTCATTATACCCTATTTTTATCCCTGTTTGGTATGATTTCAGCATAAAAAAACCCTGTTCTAACAAGGTTACAGGGTTTTTTGACTAATAAACATCTTATTATTTTAATTAGAAATTAACAGTAAGATAATCTGCACTTACCCACCCAACTTGTCCATTTGCTAATTTAACATTATACCAACCAGGTTCCTTGTTTAATACCGTTACCTTTGTGCCTCTTGGCACTTTAGTTATGACGGAATTATGTAATCCGGCACCGCTTCTCACATTTAATACACTGGCTGTGACAGTCCCTGATTTAACCGGAGACTGACCGGAACTTATATTAACGTCCGCTTGAGGGTTAAGACCTGGCTCTAAAGATTGCAAGCGGTTAAAAGCCATAATTTTCTCTGCGCTGCCCGCCTGATTTGCTAAAAGATTTTTCATTCCATAATAAAAACTTCCTTTTACTAGAGGATACTTCTGGGCAATGCGCAATTGAGTATCGATTTCCTTAGCAACTACATCTTTATAAAGACCATGGCCAATGTATAAGTCAACACCGGTTTCCCTTACTTCATTTGACCACCATTTGACTAAGGTTTCATAATCCGCTGCTTTATTTCCCGTTTCCCAATAAATTTGGGGAACAACATAATCAATCCATCCGTTTTTAATCCAAGTTCGGGTATCAGCAAAGACCGTATAATAGGATTCGTTACCTTTTGTTTCAGATCCTGTGGGGTCGGAGGTGCTGTTTTTCCAGATGCCCATAGGACTAATCCCAAAGGAAACTTCATCATTAATTTGTTTGATAGCGTTACTGACCCTTTGAATTAAATCATTAACATGCTCTCTTCGACTGTTAGCTACCGGCCCGTCCTTGTCTTCACCCGACGGTAAAGGGTAATTTGACGGATAGAAATAGTCATCAAAGTGAATTCCATCAACATCATAATTGGTCACAATTTCTTTTACGGTCTCTACTATATGTGTTTTTACCCCTTCTAATTCAGGGTTATAATACAATGCATTATTCCATTTTATCAGCCATTCCGGGTGTAATCTCGCCGGATGATTCGGGCTGAGTTTGTTTATATCTGTCCCGGATGTGGTAACTCTATAGGGATTTAGCCAAGCATGTAAGGCCATACCTCTTTTATGAGCCTCTTCAATCATGAAAGCCAAAGGATCATAACCCGGATCTTTACCTTGGATTCCTGTCAGAACATCGGACCAGGGATTGATTTGTGATTTATATAAAGCATCCGCTTTCGGCCTAACCTGAACTACTACCGTATTTATACCTAAAGCTTTCAAATTATTAATTTTTTCTATGTATTCTTGTTTTTGGGCAGTTATGTCATTTTTAACGGTCGGAAAATCCAGGTTATATACTGTAGCCATCCACACAGCCTGCATATCTGATGGGGTAGTGTCTGCCCAGGCAATTGAAGTAAAACTAACAGTAGCAAAAATCAAAATCATCATAATATACGGTAGCTTTTTCAAACTGTTAACCCCCTTAGAGCCTCCAATATTATCAACTTTTTTGTCGACTACTGTTGTATTCTATCATAATATATATCTTGTAACAATTAGCAATTTACCCAAAAGCTATCCCTGACTGTAAATGTTCAACCTTCAAAAAAAATCTTGTAACAATTATACAAGATTTAATGGTTCTATTGGGGAACAAATTATTTTGTTTTTCGTCAGTATAAGAAGCAATAAATGAAAGGTGTGATCATAATCATGAAAAACATATTAAAAGGCGCAATCATAATACTAGTCTTATGCGGAGTTTTGGTATTTTTCATGATTGAACAAAAAACAGATCCACAAGGGTCTATAACATCTAATGAAATAGAAATACAATATGATGAAAAGGGAATTATAAAACCGGAATCCGCCGAAAAGATCATCAAAGAAACAGCAGATGAACTTATTTACGCTCTTAGCGTTAAAGATTCGGAGACTATTTCTGAATTTGTTCACCCGGTTAAAGGTTTACGGTTTACTCCCTATACTCATGTTTCACCGGAACGGGATATAGTTTTTAATGTTGAACAAGTAAAGAACTTTTTTAAAGATCAAAATCAATACCTCTGGGGCTATTACGATGGCAGTGGAGAGGAAATCCTCTTAACACCGTCAGAGTACTACGCTAAGTTTATTTACTCTGAGGATTTTGTAAATGCTGAAGAGATTGGATACAATGAAGTATTAAGTTTTGGAAATATGCTTGAAAACCAATTTGAAATTTATGAAAGTCCCATTATAGTAGAGTACTATTTTTCAGGATTTAATCCTGAGTACGAAGGAATGGATTGGAGAAGTCTTAGGTTAGTTTTCGAAGAGTACGAAGGACACTGGAAGTTAGTAGGTCTTATCAATAATCAATGGACCATATAAAAAAATAGCTTGCAACCATAGCAATGTTCCTGCAGTTATTAACCAAATTTGGATATAAAAAATCCCGAGTCAAGCATAAGATCTATCCCCGGGTTAAACAAAAACTTTATTATAATCATCTAAACAAAAAGCCTTAATAGAATATCATTACAAAAACACCCAGCACAGCCAACACAATGCCTCCTACTAAGGATAAAGTAGAGGCAAATTTATTGCTTTCAATTAACTCAGCCTCGCTCTTAACGGACACAATAAAGGGTTTCTTGCCATCCAGCGGTTTGCCTATGTAAAGTTCCCCGCTTTGCAGGTAGGCCTCCCCAAGTACATAGAGGGAGTGTCCAATTGGAATTACCTCTTCCGTCATTCTAAAACCCAGGGTTCTTGCGCCCAGAGGACGAAAACTAAGGGATTTGAAAAATCCATATTGCTGCATCGCCTGTTGAGGTTCAAACTTATCAAAAGCTTTTATGGTATCCAACTGCATACCCGCTTCAGATATCTCAATTATTGCTCGCTCACCTGTTTGCGGGTCTTTGACCAGAAGTGGGCCCATGCTTTTTTGGTTGGATATCAGTGATTCGGATTTAGTTATTCTGTTTCGGACATTACCCTTTTCGTCTCGATAGGTATTTGTTTCTTCGTAAACCTGATACATGTTTGCGTCATAATAGGCCACCTCTTGCTTGCTGTAAGGGGTGCTTTGCGGTGTTTTTGCATCAGCCTTTCCTTTCAATTCCACGTATTCACGATAACCAGTAAATCCTGCTTTTTCGTTTTCTTCCAAGTTTTTTCTGGTTTCAGCAATGGTAGAGGTTTTTATATACTGGATTTCCAAATTTTTATTTTGAAAACTTTTACGCACATAAGTACAGCAAAATATGCCTGCGACAACCAGCAAAGCCCCAATTAATATGCCTTCCATTTACGATTATTTTCCCTCCCCCTTTTTTATTCTTTTGACATTTCTTTCATTAACCTGGCCAATTCATTTTCCACAGCACTTTCCTTTTCCAATTTGACAAATGGATCTTCCTTGCTTTCCACACCTGCCATCTCTGCTGTCACATCGGCCTGGGCTTCTTTAGCGGATATCTTCCGTTCCATTTTTTCCATTTTGGCCATAACACCGGAACTGTCAATATTGCCTAAAGCCTTGCTGACACTCTGACGGGCATCGGCCACCTTGGCCCGGGCTATCAAAACCGATTGTTTGCTGCGAGCTTCTTCCAATTTGCTTTGCAATGTTTTAACCTGTTCTCTGATTTCATTTACTTGAGCTTCCAACTGAGCATGGAGCTCTTGGAATTGTTTTACATTCTGGTCAGCTTTAAGCTTATTCTCCACTGCTTGTCTGGCCAATTCTTGGTTTCCGGCATTCAGGGCCACTTTAGCACGGTCTTCCCACAGCTTGGATTGAGCTTGGGCTTCTTCTAATTGTTTACGCATTTGTCGCTCGTTGGCCATAACCTGTCCCAATCCTTGCATAGCTTTTTGGAGCTGCTCTTCCATGTCGATTATTATCTGTTTCAGCATTTTTTCCGGATCTTCCGCTTTATCAAGTAGGTCGTTAATATTTGCTTTTAAAACATCCAGGGCCCGCGAAAATATCGCCATTTTTCAAATCCCCTCCTTTTTTATAAATTTAATTACCGAAGTTTTTTAGAATATAAAATATTCTGCAAATAATTGTTTTTCCAGTCCAGCCTACGTCGGCAAAATTCAACATTATTATAAAACATTCATTCTTTTATTACAACTATTTATTACAGTATACACCTCCTCGCATAACCCCGCCTAATTTTCCCTTCTTTTATAATTGGATAGGTTCCATGTTTATGTCCAGAATTTCGAATGTATACCCTTTTTCAATTAGGTATTCTAGTACCTGAGGAAGAAATTCCGCGGTTTTTTTAATGTCGTGAAACAATATTACCGGTTGTATATTATTTTTATCTAAAACCATAATCTGTTGAATAGTATTACTGACCATACGGCTGTCTCTATAAAACCAATCTTTGCTATCCACATTCCAATCCCAGATTTTATAACCAGCCTTTTGGGCAGCTTCCATATATTCAGGCTTCATGTATGGTTTGGAACCATAAGGTGTTCGCACTAAATAGGTTTTAACTCCTGTGAGTTCATATAATTTAGCTTGCGCTGTATTCATTTCAGTTATAACACTTTTGCTAGACTGATAAAATTGCCTATAATCATGTGTTACACCGTGTAGGCCAAAAGCATGTCCTTCATTTTTCATTCTTTGTAATACTCCAGTATTTTTCTCCATTTGGGGCTCTAACATAAAAAAGGTAGCTTTAGCATTATATTTAGCAAGGATATTAATTATCAGATCTGTATATTGATTAGGCCCATCATCAAAGGTCAGATATACTACTTTAGAATTGTTTTGAAGCTCAGTCTCTTCAATAGAAATTTTTTGCTTTTGTTCCTTCTGTTCTTCTTTTGGGTCATTTTGGGGGACATCACTGTCTTGGGATGTTTCTTCTTCAAGGTTTTGTTCCCGTGGATTTAAAGTTTCCTGTGGTTCCTTGGAAGAAGATTGTAGAATACCTGTATCTTCTATTGCAATTAAATCCTGCGGAGCCAAAAGGAACATGACTATCAGGATTAGAATCCCAATATAGCGCGTCTTTTTCTTTAACATTTCCCTCTTCCTTTCTCCTCTTCCTTTTATGAGTATGTTGCAATCCTCTATAATATACGACGATTGTGGCAGGCCTAAAGTTTCCTTATGTTTAAAATAATCTGTATTCCAAAAATCACCATCTTTGTTGACAACATACACTCAGCAAAAAGAAAAGCTTTGATTGTTCAAAGCTTTTCCATAAACAAATAATTAACGCCAAAGTTTAGTTATAACGAATTGGCAAATCTTAACGAGGATCGTATCCTACTACTGACCAAATGCCGGTGTCATCCTGCCGAACCAATTTCTTCAGATAGACCCGTTCGATAGGGCCGTTGGCTACCTCTACAACCGCTTCAGCAGAATTGTTTTCTACCAGTTTAAAGGACGACATGGGTATTACCGGCTCACCTTGAATTCCTTCCGGTGTTACTTTTAAATTTACGAAAACAAGTGCTACCTGTAGAGGATCGAGCTGCCAAGGACTACTTCCTCTATCAACCTGTTTTTGGTCAGCTTCAACAATCTCTTTATCTACGGAAACCTTAACCTGAGCCTTACTTACCAAATCTTGATTTGAATTGGGAAGAGCAAGATCAGGTGCAATTTGTCTAGCTAGTTCTACCCTTTGTACTCCTTCGACCTGGATTTCGATACCATCCTGTCTCCACCGTAACCTTTCCTGCCATACCTCAAGCTGGCCACTGGCAGCAGTACCTAGGAAAGCATCGGGAGCTAGCACAAATTCCCCCTCAGGTAAGGTTTCCTTAATAGTAGTATCACCGTAATCGAAAACAATCCCATCTTCAAAAGCTAAGATACGGGTGGGTGCTTGTTCTGGGAGTAAAGGGTTTAATCCGCTGATAGCAACTGCTTCTTCAATAGTAGCTACTAATTGTCCCGGATTATTTTCTACTACCTGATATCCCTCAGGAACCTGATAAGCAAATCTTTGGGGATTAATCTCAGTATTAGGTTCAAAACTTACAAATGTGTATGTGGTCTGTAGTGCATTTTGCATAGCTGTTTGCAGTTGAATAGGTAAATTGGTTTCCGTATCCACCCATAGATAATATTCCCTTCCACCCGGTGGAGAAATTGCCAGTTTTGTTGTTTGACGACCGGCAACCAACTCAGAGCCGACAATAGTATGAGGGTATTGTTTAGCCCGTTTAGCCTCATCCCGCAAGTCAAAACTATTCCCAGTTGGATCCGGCAGAAGGGGCAATAAGACTACCTCTTTTTTTTCTTGACTGATCTGCCACTTTTGCTGTCCGTTATTAACAGTCACTGTACCATCATCTTGCTTGATGGCATATTTATCATCCTCTGACCATATTTCCACCTGGCGCACTAACCATTCCACGCCAGCTGCATTTTTTGTGCGGATTTCTAGGATACCATGATAATTTGACAATTGAGCAACTGCCTTCTCCATAGCATAAACTACATCCTGGTCAAAGAGACCAAACCAGTTTATTAATAAAAGCATTAATAAGCTAGCCGCCAAGGCAGCCATAGGTGGCAGAATCCGTCTAATAGATTTAGGTGCGGATTTTACCGATTGGTTCGAACTAGATTGTTTTTCTTTTTTGAGTTTATCGGATACTGCTTGAGCTAATCTATGGGGGTACCCCTCTTCAGGCAAAGTAGGTTCTCGTAAAGTTCGGACCAACCGAACTGTTGCCATTAGCTTTTCCAATTCCTGGTCATCTGTAGTTCCTATTATTTCTGATTTTTGTTCATTATTTAACGCATCTATATAGTCAGATACCTTTTCTTCGGTATTATATTTACTCAATATTATCCCTCCCTTAATTTTAGTCAAATATGTTTTTCAGCCTTCATCATCCAGAATCCGGGCTAAAGCAAGCAAAGCCCTATGTTGTGCAGTGCGGACCGCAGCTTCTGTTTTCCCTACCAGCTTTGCAGTTTCAGCTACTGAATATCCTTTAATAATTCGTAAATCAAGAATCATTTGCTGTTCCTGACTTAACTTGGCTAATGCACTTTTTAGGAATAAACGTTGTGCTATATCATTTTGTTCATCTATATTCACCGTTTCTTCAGGATTTATTTCTTGGAAATTAACTATAACCCCCGCCCGTTTCTTTCGACGCCAGCGATCCCGTATTATATTTAAAGATACTGTTTTCATAAAACCTAAAAAGTTTTTCTGGGGAGCATTATTTTTTTGCAAGTAAGTCAAAGTTTTAACATATGTTTCTTGAGTAATATCCTCTGCTTCTTCTCGGTTTTGCACTTTATAGTATATAAAGCGATAGAGAGGTTCCCAAGTGACTACACATATGTTTTCAATTGCTTTCAGATCACCTTCTTTAGCCTTTTTATAATCATCAGCGGATATCACAAATTCTACACCTACTTTCTTCCGGCCGGTTGCTTGTATACACTAATAAAAACGATATTGATATCTAAAATGTTACATGAAATCCTTGGAATATGTTTTTATTAATATCATTCCAAATTCGTAGAAATTAAAAGATTAAATAAAAAAACTACCGAGAAAAATCTTCGGTAGTTTAATTCTTTTCATAGGATTGGAAAACTAAGCAAATTGGAAAAATTCTATTAAAGGTAAAGGACATAAAATGCATGGGTATTTTCCATGATTTATGGGCCTAGCTGATAACTTTTCGTGAAGAAATTATATTTTTTAGATCCTTTAGTTTTTCTATAGACTCCCTATCTTTTTCTAAAATTTCTCCGGTAATAACTCTTGATTTATCATCTAAGTTTCCTCTTAAAATTTTTTCTGCCATATTTACACCTTTTGTTTCACCTTCGATAGCTTTGTCAATGATTTCAAGAGTGTCTTCTTTTAAACCTAAATCAATATTTAGCTTAACTTCCCCCATTATCCCCATCATACCAAGGTTTTCTTCCGGTTTACCCCCTATGTCCTGAATGTAGCTGACTAATTTATTGATGTTTTCTCTATGCTGACTCTGGATATCCTTAAAGGAATTTTTGACCTTGTCATCTTCAATTCTAGATATAAAGTTATTAAAGCTCTGCACTGCCATATATTCTCCCTGTAAAAGTTTGTTTAAAGATTTTATTGTTTCTTTAGGCATTCCATTTTCCACCTTCATGGAAATTTTTATATATATCTTTTCACTATCTTTTAATTTAATGCAAAAAAATAACTCGAAAAAACTATTGCATAATTTAAGGAAATGGCATAATATTATACCTAGATATTCGATGTATTGATCTGCGATATATTTAAAAGGGGGTAATGATTCCAATGTCAATAAGCAAAGAAATGCTTAAAGGCAGTACGGTGGTTTTAGTTTTAAGTATGCTTGAACGCAAACCCATGTATGGCTATCAGATGATTAAGGAAATTGAAAAAGAATCGAAGGGTCTTTTTAGTTTCAAAGAAGGAACCCTTTATCCCATTCTTCATTCATTAGAATCTGAAAATTTGATTGAATCTTACTGGTGGGGCAATGAAGGCGGCAGACAAAGAAAATATTATCGTCTAACACCTAAAGGTAAGTCTGAACTGAAAGAAAAACAGCGGGAGTGGGTTACTTTCCGCTCAACAGTTGACAAGATTTTAATGGGGGAGGCTTTTGCATGGATCTAATGCATAACAAAAAAATCCAAGATTATATTAACGAAGTATGCTCCCAAGTCAGATTTAAAAAAGTTCATCAAGAAATAAAATTAGAATTAGAAACTCATTTTCAAGAAATTGTAGAAGAATACTTAGAGCAAGGCTTTTCCGAAGAGGAAGCTATTGATAAGGCCATTTCACAAATGGGAGATGCTAACCTTATCGGTAAACAGTTAAACAAAGTCCATAAACCGAAGCCAGAATGGAGTATTTTACTACTTTCCTTACTTTTTATAAATATAGGATTATTAGCTATGTACTTTATCCAAAAACAGGAATTGCTTACAAATGGAATGCGGTTATTTGAAAAAAGCTTACTCTTTTCATTTATAAGCTTAATTTCCATTGTAAGTTTATACTTTTTTGATTATAGTAAATTGGAAAAATACTCCAGACACATTTATCTTGGAACTCTCTTAATTCTTTTATTTACAGTATTATGGGGAATTAAAGTAAACGGTAGTAGATGTTGGCTGAGTTTAGGACCATTTACCGTTAATATCGTGGCAATAAGCCCCTTACTTTTTGTCATAGCCTTGGCAGGTATTTTTAATCAATGGAATTGGAACAGCCCGCAAAAGTTACTGCAAGGTTTACTGTTATTGGCAGTACCATTGATTATTATTTTAGCAGCCCCCTCAATCTCAACAGGAATTATTTTTACTGTTGCCTGTATAGCTTTAACGATAGTTTCTGGCGCAAAACTAAAGCAAATTTTCTTAATAGCAAGTTCATTTATAGCTTTACTAATGCTGCCTATTGTTACTCAAACTTATAGACTGAAAAGACTCATTTCATTCTTTAATCCTGAAGGTGACCCACTAGGAAGTGGATACCTAAACATTCAATTGAGTAAAATACTTTCTGAATCAGGGTTATTTGGTCAAGGGCTTACATTTAATCCCCAAACCTTACCTGAACTCCATACAGATTTTATTTTTGCCTTTATCACATATACCTTTGGCTGGATTGCAAGTGTCCTGCTTATTAGTTTTGTCATTATTTTTCTGGTTCGTATTGCGTATATAGCTAAACAAGTAAAAACCAGTTATGCTAGGTTATTAATAAGCGGTTTTGTTTCTATTCTGGCAGTACAGTTTTTGTGGAATATATGTATGAATTTAGGACTGGTGCCTATAAGCCAGGTAGGATTACCTTTTATAAGTTACGGCGGTTCACAACTGGTCATTAATGCAGCAACAATCGGCATTATCTCAAGCATTTACAGGCAAAGGAATATTTCTCAAAATAGTACGTTGTTCTAAAAGGCCCCTCAGTCCTAACTGTCAAACCAAAAGTCAGCGCAATAAGCATAATCAATAACACACCCAGACAGCCATTCCACCTACTGTGGTGTCCAGAGTTGTCAAGGCAAACCCTGCAAAACAGCGGGCAGGAGCATCAAAACCGTTTATATTACCCTAGCCAAACGTTTCTTGTAAAATTTGTATTCATTTGTGTCCCTTTAATCGGCAAGTTCTTTAAGCTTCTCCAGTATGGGATACACACCGGGACCATACCAGTATTCATGAACCCGTTCGCCAAATTTGGCATAATCCCTGTGAAAAATCAGAATACTCGCTACCAGACTGGGTCCCCTTAACCATGTAAAATATTGCATAATATATATCAGATTTTCGGGCCCTTCAATAACCATCGAAGTATTCTTTATATTTCTTGTAGCTTGGCATAATAATTAGGAAAAATAAAACCGTGTATAAATATGCTTGCAAGAACCTTTATACACGGTTTATTATACCTACTGTCTCATATGTTTTCTTCACTGCATCTATATTATAGTCAGAGCTCGATTCCCTTCACTACTTGTCACTATAATCACTATAATTATATTCAAACCTTTCTAATGGCTTCTATTAAAGCATGAAAATCCAAAGGTCTGGCTAATACTGTAGCGGCGCCGTAACTCATTGCCTTATCTTTAATGTTTTCTGAAGCAGTTAGCATTATAACAGGAATATCTTTAGTGATCTCTTTTTTTCTGAGCATTGCTAATACTTCAAGCCCAGTTATCTCAGGCATATTGTAATCCAATAGAATAAGATAAGGTTTTTCTGAGGAACAGGCAATATCTAAGCATTCCCTACCGTTTGTTGCACATTGCACCTTGTAGCCTGATTCCTGCAAAAATTGTTGCAAAATAGACCTGGTAAGAATTTGGTCATCTACAATGAGAATATAATCTTCCATAACATGCCTCCATAACAAAAATGCTATAAATTAAATTATAGAAACTACTGAAACTAATAATGGTAACAATTTTGGTCTTAAGAGCATTGGCCACATAAATGTTAATGCTACTCTAAAAATGTACCATATACCGGCAAAAAAATAGGCCACCTTAATCAAATTTCCTGTATGATTTTGTTGAACAGACACTATCGTACAGGAGGAAAGGATATGATTAAGATGGCTCAATTAGAGGATATCAGAAAAATGTACTTCATGGAAGGCTTAAGTATCAGGGAAATTAACAGGAGGACTGGGATACATAGGGATACAATCTCAAAATATATTTCGCTGGAGGAACCAAAACCACCTAAGTACAAGTTGACAAAGGAAAGAACGCATCCGGTATTAGGGCCGTACATACCAATGATCAAACAGATAATAGAAGATGATAAAACCAGACACCGCAAACAACGCCATACAGGGACAAAAATATTTGAGACACTTAAAAAAGAAGGCTTTTCAGGCGGCTACAACACTGTAATGGATTACCTGAGAAAGGAATA
>ENA-OWOZ01001603-OWOZ01001603.1-bioreactor-metagenome-genome-assembly--contig:-NODE-1603-length-19966-cov-3.749258_pt1 | contig 19966 bp, 20 predicted proteins | sample MGYA00238140_ERZ651804 | MGnify/ENA primary metagenome ERZ651804 (study PRJEB26910, sample SAMN07631232) | bioreactor metagenome | isolation source: Switchgrass digestor | place: USA: Dartmouth... | reverse complement strand
AAACCCGAGGCTGTCAGAAAACTTACCGAAGCAGTAAAAGATATCCCTGAAATTACGGTTCAGAGCGTAAAGACAATATATCCCCAGGGAGCGGAAAAAATGCTGATCCGCACACTGACCGGCAGGGAAGTTCCACCGGGAAAACTGCCCGCGAATGTAGGATGTATTGTAATGAATGTAACTTCTGTTTCATTACTGGCGTCTTATCTCAAGACAGGAATGCCTTTGATCAAAAAGCGCGTTACTGTTGACGGAGACTCGGTGAAGAATCCCGCCAATGTGGAAGTACTGATTGGCACACCCATTAAGGAAGTTTTTGATTTCTGCGGCGGTTTTGCGACCGATCCGGGCAAAATTATCATGGGCGGTCCCATGATGGGCGTGGCATTTTATTCACTGGATCTCCCGGTGATAAAAAATACAAACGCGATATTGGCTTTCTCGGACAAACTGGCCGGTTTGTCCGATGAAACACCATGTATCAGGTGTGGCCGCTGTGTTGAAGCATGCCCAGTGAATCTTCTGCCCTTCGAACTCGATCGCCTTGTAAGGGCGAAGAAGTTTGAGGAGGCACAGCAAAACTATATTCTGGACTGTATCGAATGTGGTTCATGCTCATACACTTGTCCGGCCAAAAGGCTTATTACCCAGTCCATCAGGATTGGCAAGGACGCTTTGAGACGAATGGCTAAATAGGGCAGAACATGAAGTTATAGTTTTCAAACAAACAAGGAGGAATTTGTCTTGGACAAACAGTTATTGGTAAGTTCATCTCCGCATATAAGAAGCGATATAACAACCCGGAGATTGATGCTGGACGTAATTATAGCTATCATGCCGGCTTCGTTTGCCGGTGTATGGTTCTTTGGGACGAAGGCTGCCATTCTAATTGCGGTAACCGTTATATCCAGCGTTCTGTTTGAATACATAATCCGGAAAGTATTCAAGCGAAACAACACAGTAAGCGATTTAAGCGCTGCTGTCACAGGCCTTCTTCTGGCTCTGAATCTTCCTCCGGCATTACCTGTATGGATGGCAGTAGTGGGATCATTTTTTGCTATTGTTGTTGTTAAACAGCTTTTCGGGGGAATCGGGCAGAATTTTGTCAATCCGGCTCTGGCAGCACGTGCGATGCTATTAGTTTCATATGGATCAAAAATGACATCATGGAGCGAGCCATTCACCGATGTGGTTTCATCCGCCACTCCTCTTGCAATTCTTAAAACCGGGGGAGAAATGCCCGGACTTTGGGATATGTTCCTTGGAAAAATAGGCGGATCATTGGGTGAAGTATCATCACTGGCGCTTATTATCGGCGGCATATACCTTTTTGCCCGCCGGGTTATTTCGTGGCATATACCCGTGATTTACTGCGGCACTGTTTTCATCCTGGCATGGATTTTAGGCGCCGGCGGATCTTTTACATTGTATCCCGTTTATCATATTCTCGGCGGCGGACTGTTGATAGGCGCCATATATATGGCTACTGACTATACTACAAGCCCGATGACCAGAAAAGGCATGGTCATTTATGCTGTCGGATGCGGTCTTCTGACAGTTCTCTTCAGACTGTATACAAATATGCCCGAAGGAGTGTCCTATGCAATACTGCTTATGAATGTTGCCGTACCTTTGATAGACAGATATACCAAACCCAGAAGATTTGGAGGTGGCGCCAATGCTTAAGGATGTTATCAGGCCATCGGTAATATTATTTATTGTCTGCGCAATTGTTACCGGCGCCCTTGCATATGTAAATGCAGTTACAAAGCCGATTATTGAAGAAAATGAAAGAATTGCCAAACAGGAAGCCATGGCAGAAGTGCTTCCGGGAAGCACGAATTTTTCCGATCCGATTTCTCCCGAAGATCTCAGAGAGCAAGGCTTCCCTGTAAGCAATGCGATAAAGAATGTTTATGAGGCCGTTGGCTTTGGCTATGTTGTTGAAGCAGCAGTAAAAGGATATGGCGGCGAAGTAAACATGATGGTTGGTATAGCCCTTGACAAAAATATTAAAGGAATAAAGATCACCAGCCATAATGAAACTCCCGGACTTGGTGCGAAGACAGCCGATAAAGCTTTTCTGGAACAGTATTATGGTACGGTGCCTGACGGTGGTTTTGTGGTGGTCAGGGGAGTATCCAAATCGGATTCAGAAATTGAAGCCATAAGCGGAGCCACCATATCTTCAAGGGCCGTAACCCAGGGAGTGTCTGATGCGGCCAAACTGGTCACGGCAATCATAGATGGCGAGAAGGAGGAACAAAAGGATCCGAAACAAGCGGTTCTTCCCGGAGCCGATGAATTTTCGGAGCCTGTTTCGGCAGAAAAGCTTAAGGCCGAAGGCTACAATGTAAGCGAGAGGATAGCGAAACTTCACGAGGCCAAAGGTGTCGGCTATGTTGCAGAAGTTATCACACAGGGATACAAAGGCCCCATATCTTTGATGGTAGGTTTCGATACTGAAGGAAATATTACTGGCTTAAAGGTGACTGATCACAATGAGACTTCCGGCCTTGGATCACAAATAGCGGATCCGTCGTTCCTTGACCAATTCAAAGGGAACATTCCGGAAGGGAATATGTTCAAAGTTGTGACAAGAAGCGCAGCCTCAAGAGAACAAATTGAAGCTGTAAGTGGTGCAACCGTTTCATCCCTTGCAGTTACCAGGGGCGTAAATGATGCGATAGCTTTGATAAACTCATTGGCAGGAGGTAACTGACATGGAAGAGAAGAAAAATCTGCATTCAGTATTTTCAAACGGACTGATCAAAGAAAATCCGACATTCAGACTGCTGTTAGGTATGTGCCCGTCACTGGCTGTTACAACAATGGCCAGAAATGGTCTGGGAATGGGGGCTGCAGCAACATTCGTGCTTGTAGGATCCAACCTGGTTATTTCACTTATCAGAAAGATTGTTCCCGGAAAAGTCCGTATCCCGGTTTTCATTACTGTTATTGCAGGATTTACAACCATAGTGCAAATGCTCCTTGCCGGGTTTTTACCTGAGATCAATAAGCAGCTTGGTATTTATATACCGCTGATAGTTGTCAACTGTATAATTCTGGCCCGTGCTGAGATGTTTGCGCAAAAGAATGGTCCCTTAGCTTCCGTAATGGATGGTCTGGGAATGGGTGCGGGTTTCACTCTGGCAATAACCCTGATCGGGTCTGTCCGTGAAATTCTCGGTGCAGGAACCTGGATGGGCATCCCTGTTACTGCAAAATTGTTTGATCCTGCCGTGCTGTTCATTCTGCCTCCAGGCGGTTTCCTGGCAATGGGATTTCTGATTGCGGCTTTCAATAAGCTTGCAGACAGGAAAAATCCGAAGGATGAGACCAGGGAAGAAGCAGGCTGTGCCGCGGGTTGTCCGGGCTGCAGCAAGGCCATGCATGGAGGTGAGGCATAATGAAAGAACTGTTAGCCATACTTATAGGTGCAGTTTTGGTTGAAAATTTCGTACTTTCAAAGTTTTTGGGCATATGTCCTTTCCTGGGAGTGTCAAAGAAAACCTCAACTGCCGTTGGTATGAGCGGAGCCGTTATTTTCGTCCTGGTGCTTTCACAGGCGGTTACCTGGCTTGTAAACCATTATCTGCTGGTACCGTATGAACTGGAGTATCTTCAGACAATAGTTTTTATCCTGGTAATTGCCACACTGGTCCAGTTGGTTGAGACTTTCCTGAAAAAGATGATTCCTGCCCTTTACAAGGCGCTGGGGGTATATTTGCCCCTTATAACCACCAACTGTGCGGTTTTGGGTTCAGCGCTGCTGTTCGTTGAAAGGAATTACAGCTTTATACAGGCAGTTGTGTTCGGATTTGCTGCAGGATTGGGCTTTACGCTGGCATTGATATTGTTCTCAGGTGTGAGGGAGAGACTTGAAACCTGTGATATCCCCGAGGCATTCAAGGGCATGCCCATTACCCTTATTGCGGCTTCACTCGTATCTATTTCTTTTATGGGTTTTGCAAGCCTTATACTTCCATAGAAAGGGGGAATAAAAGATGAGCGTTATAATTCCTGTTGCGATTGTATCGGGACTGGGGCTGTTTTTCGGGGTAGGCCTTTCCATTGCTTCAAAAGTTTTTGAGGTCAAAACAGATGAAAGAATAGGAAAAGTAAGGGAAATGCTCCCGGGGGCCAATTGTGGCGCCTGCGGTTTTTCAGGTTGCGACGGACTTGCCGAAGCCATTGTCAATGAGGGTGTTTCCCCTGACAGATGCCCCGTAGGCGGAGCCTCCATGGTAAAAAAGATATCCGAGTTCATGGGTATGGCTGCAAATGAAGTTGTCAAAAAAGAAGCCAGGGTTATGTGCAACGGAACCTGTGACAATGCTCAGCTCAAATATAAATATGAGGGTATCAGGGACTGCCATGCCGCAAACCTTCTTGCCGGCGGGGCAGGCTCCTGCGGTTATGGATGTCTGGGATTAGGAAGCTGTAAGGAAGTCTGTCCTTTTGACGCCATAGTAATAGAAAACGGCGTAGCAAGGATTATTCAGGAAAAATGTACGGGTTGCGGAAAATGCGTGGCAGAGTGCCCCAAGAAAATAATACATCTTGTACCAGTTACGTCAGGTTTTACCGTGTTCTGCTCCAACAAGGAAAAAGGCGCTGTTGCGAGAAAAGCCTGCAAAGTGGCATGTATTGCGTGCAGGATGTGCGCCAAGGTATGTCCTGTCAATGCAATTGATGTATCGGACAATCTGGCGGTCATTGACCCTGAAAAATGCATAAATTGCGGAGAATGTGAGAAAGTATGTCCTCAGAATTGCATATCCGACAGCAGAGCAAGAGTATTGGCATGATACAATATCTCAGTTGCTTTTTATAAAATGGTCAATCAAAAATCCTGCCTGTACAGGCAGGATTTTTTTTGAATTATATGCGCTTTCCATGATATGGACCGTGATCGGAAATCCGCTTAATAAATCACCAGCGGGATTTTGGTCTGAAAAAGCTCCACAGGTGTTCCTTTTTTTAAAAACGCCATGGCATTGAGGGAGGAAGGAAACTTTAAAATCCTTTTTGCTCCGCGGACAGGGAACACTATCCTGAAAGGCTTTATGCAGCGTTTTGTGGCAATGACTTTGTTGTTTTTGTCCAGATAAATGATATCAACGGGATACCTCATAAAAAAAGTATGCGTAAAGCAGCAAGACTCCATCAAAATACCGTATATTTCCTTTTTGTGTCCTGATAATCCTATAATTCTGTCCATAAATTTCTTTGCGGTCTTGACAGGAATTATTTTACCGGAAGGGGCTGTGTAGTAAAGATCGTAATGCGACGTCATTCAGATCACCTATAGAAAAGGATATCCTATTCAAACTGATTTCTAAATAGGAAAAAAGTATTATAAGGTTATAGGTCCTCATAGTATTTTTTAATGATGTAATATTAATATCATAATTGTCGCAGGAAAATAAAAAATACCTTTTATTTTTCAGACTTATATAGTATAATACAATTGCGGTTACGCATGTAACAGCTATGGAGGAATGTACGAAATGATAGCTAAAGAAGTTACAATATCAAGCAAAACGGGTTTGGAATCAAAAATGGCTGCCCGGCTAATTCAAAAGGCTTCCAGTTATGAAGCAAATATCTGGATACAAAAAGGCGAAAGAAAAGCAAATGCAAAGAGTCTGCTGGGATTGTTATCCCTTGGCATCAGTCCGGGAGACAAAATCACAATTATTACCGACGGCAGGGATGAGGCCACAGCTATAGCAGAACTTGAGGTATTTGCTAATAACGGAATGATTGAATAACCCAAAAATAATCATGGAGCCGGCTGAACAGCCGGCTTTTTGTTTGTCTGCGCAAAGCAGAGAATAATATGAGGGAGGTGTGTCTTACATGGCGGAATTGTCGGAAACTTTAAAAAACCTTCCGGAACTTCCCGGAGTTTATATAATGAAAGACAGTGACGGGATAGTTATCTACGTTGGAAAAGCCAAAGTTTTAAGAAACAGGGTACGGTCCTATTTCCAGTACCGGGAGGACCGCGACGCGAAAACATTGAAGCTTGTTTCCAATGTAGCCTCAATAGATTATATTGTCACCCACACAGAGGAAGAGGCGCTGCTTCTTGAAAATACGCTGATAAAGAAGCATAAGCCCAAATACAACATACTTCTTAAAGATGACAAAACATACCCTTATATCAAGATAACCATGGAGGAATTTCCCCGGATAGAAATCACCCGCCAGGTAAAGAACGACGGGGCAAAATATTTCGGCTCCTTTGTGAATGTAACTGCAGTGCGGGAATCCCTCGATCTGTTAAGACGGCTTTTCCCCATAAGGACATGCCGCCTGCAGATCACAACCGGGGACAAAAAACAGCGGCCGTGCCTTTATTACCATATAGGTTTATGTACGGCGCCCTGCGCGGGAAAGATTTCCCGTGAAGAGTACGGGGAACTGATCAAAAATGCCATTGCCTTCCTTGAGGGGCGGCATGAGGATGTTGTAAAAAGGCTCAGGGAAGAGATGAACAGACTGGCGGAAGAACTGAAATTCGAGAAAGCAGCCGTATTAAGGGACAGAATTAAAAGCATAAATGAACTTTATAAGAAACAGGCGGTTGATACCCTGAAATTCAAAGAAGGGGATGTAATCGGAATTTATGCCAACTCCTATCACCATGCTGTGAGTGTCCTGACTGTAAGGGACGGAAGGCTCGTGGGGAAACGCTCGTTTGTGCTGGAAGGAACCGGGATGATGCTTCCCGGCGAGATAACGGAGACTTTTATCATCCAATATTATGACAAAGGATCCAAAATCCCGAAGGAAATAGTCCTTCAATATGAACCTGAATACCAGGAAGGAATTTCGAAAATCCTGGCGGAAAAAAGGGGGGGAAAAGTATCCCTGGTTGTTCCGAAAAGGGGAGTGAAAGCAGATCTTGTTGACATGGCGGCCCGGAATGCAAGGGAAGAACTGGAGCTCTATAACAGAAACGTGCTGGCTGCCCAGGCAAAATCCAGGGAAATCCTCAAAAAGCTTCAGGAAGCGCTGGGGCTTCAGAAGGTCCCTTCGGTGATTGAGGCATATGATGTCTCGAATACCGGAAATACTGAAATAGTTGCTTCCATGGTTGTGTTCAGGGATGGAAGGCCTGACACCCAATGTTACAGAAGGTTCAAAATGAAGGCTGTCACTGAACAGAACGACTACGGAAGCATGCAGGAGACCTTGTTCAGAAGGTTCAACCGCTATCTTTCGGGTTCCGGCGACGAGGCTTTTTCAGTACTGCCCGACCTTATACTCATATATGGCGGCGCGCAGCACGTCAATGCCGCAAAAGAAGTGCTGCATGACCTGGGGATAGACATCCCGGTATGGGGTATGGCGAAGGATGACAGGCACAGGTCCCACAGACTGGTAAATGGCTCAACGGGGATTTACCTGAACAATGACAAGGATATTCTGCGTTTTATCGCTTCTGTCCAGAATGAAGCCCACAGATATGCCATTGCATACAACAAGGCATTGAGAAAGAAACGTATCCAAAGGTCGGTACTGGACGATATACCCGGTGTCGGGCCTGCACGGAGGAAAAGTTTGCTGAAAGCCTTCGGTTCTGTGAAGAAAATCATGGAAGCATCAGTTGAAGACATAGCAAAAGTGGAAGGTATAGGTTTAAAGCTGGCAGGACAGATTAAAGAAAGCCTGACATCCTTAAACAATACTTGCAATGATAAAATCTAACGGTTATAGTATCAATGTAAACTCAAAGGCAGGGCAGGATACCGGTAAGCGAGCGAGAGGTTATTGATGAAGTACATTTCCGCCATTTTAAAAGAAACCGGAAAGTTTAAAGATATCGGAAAAAAATTGAAGGGACAAAATGAAGTCATAATAAGCGGTGTTTCCGATTCGCAGAAGCGGCATATTGCCTGCATGCTTTCAGAGTTTTCAGGCATGAAAGGCCTTTATGTGGCATGGAACGAGATGCAGGCAAAACACGCCTGGAACGACTTGTCCTATCTGACCGGGGATAAGGCCCTGTATCTTCCAAACAGGGAAATAATGCTGTATGACGTGGAGGCCAGAAGTTTTGAACAGACTTACGACAGGATAAAGACCCTGCTTAGAATCCTGGAAGGCGATTATACTTTCATAGTAACCTCGGTGGAAGCTCTGATGCATTTTATAATGCCTCCCGAAGTTTTTGGAGATAAACTTCTGACTATCAGGCCCGGAGATTTGATTGATGGACATGAGCTGGAGCGGAAACTCATGGAAATGGGTTACCGCAGGGAGGAAACGGTTGAGGGAAGAGGCCAGTATGCGAAGCGCGGGGGCATCCTTGACATATATCCTGTCAATACCGAGATGCCCGTAAGGATTGAGTTTTTTGACATAGAAGTGGATTCAATGCGCTGGTTCTCCCCTGAAAGCCAGCGGTCAACAGATGTGTGTGATTTCCTGAAAATTTACCCGGCAAGGGAGATAATTTATTCCTTCAGCGAAGTTGATCAAATCAGGAACAGAATCCTTGAGGGATTTTCTGACACAATCAGATCGGTACCGCCTGAAACCGGCGAGCTCCTGAGGAAAAACATTTCCCAATATATCGACAAGCTTCAGGACAGCCACTATTTCACAGGAGTGGACAAGTTTATCCCTTACCTCCTGGAAAGGAAAGCTTCTCTTTTTGATTATCTGAAAACCAGACACCTGGTCTTTTTTGAGGAACCTGAAAGAACAAGGGAAAGATCTGACAATGTCATATATGACCTTAACAATCTTTGTGAAACACTGATTGAAAAAGGCATGATTTTAAAAGGGACTTTTTCAATGCTCTTTGATCTGGATGAACTTGTCCTGAAAGCAAAGAACAATCCTGTTGTCACATTCGTCCCTTTTGAGGAAGGGACATCCATAACAGGCGCCACATCCACTGTGTTCAATATCAATGGCTCAAGCATCAGTCCCTACAACGGCAAGTTTGATATGCTGATTGAGGATATAAGAAAATGGGCCTCCGAAAAATTCAGGATTCTTATACTTTGCTCAACTCAGGAACGCAAACAAAGGGTAACTGAAGAAATCAGGGGAAACAACATTACGGTGGCTTCTCATGTCAATGACACATGGCCTGAAGGAATTCCCGTGCTGACGGACATAGGACAGCTTCAGACAGGTTTTATTTACAGGGATGAGAAGATAGTAGTCATAGCCGAAAGCGATATTGCCTTCGCCAAATCAAGGCACAGGATGAAGCCTGTACAGAGGGGCCAGAGAATTTCATCCTTTGCAGATCTGAAAATCGGGGACTATGTGGTGCATCAGACCCACGGTATAGGCATTTATAACGGTATTGAACAGCTAAAGGTGGAAGGTGTAAGAAGGGATTATCTCAAGATCTCATACAAAGACGGCGGAGTGCTTTATATACCAACCACCAATATGGATCTTATCCAGAAATATATAGGCTCAGAAGGAAAGAGACCCAAACTCAATAAGCTGGGCGGTTCCGAATGGGCAAAAACAAAGGCCAAAGTCAAGGAATCAATACGTGATCTGGCTGAAAAACTAATCCGTATCCAGGCCGAGAGGCAGAGTATCAAAGGTCATGCTTTTTCCCCGGATACTGTATGGCAGAAACAGTTTGAGGACGCCTTTCCCTATGAGGAGACCCCAGACCAGCTCCGCTGCATTGAAGAAATAAAAGCCGACATGGAGAAAGAGACTGTCATGGACCGGCTTTTATGCGGTGATGTAGGGTATGGGAAAACAGAGGTTGCGCTCCGGGCCGCATTCAAGGCCGTAATGGACGGGAAACAGACGGCGTTCCTGGTTCCTACCACGGTTCTGGCTGCTCAGCATTTTGAAAATTTTAAAGCGCGCTTTTCAGGTTTTCCTGTCAATATAGAGATGCTGAGCCGTTTCAGGACGGACGCCGAGCAAAAAAGAATCATCCGTGACCTTAAAAGCGGTAAAATCGACATCCTGGTCGGGACACACATGATGCTTTCAGAAAATGTGAAGTTCAAGGATTTAGGGCTTCTTATAATTGATGAGGAGCAAAGGTTTGGCGTTGAGCATAAAGAGACAATCAAAATGCGGTATCCCAGGGTTGATATATTGACCCTCTCTGCGACGCCCATACCAAGAACCCTTAATATGGCATTGTCGGGCATAAGGGACATAAGTATCCTGGAAGATCCGCCTGAAGACCGGTATCCGGTTCAGACCTACGTTGTGGAATACAGGGACGACATAATAAGGGATGCAATAAACCGGGAGTTATCCCGGGGAGGGCAGGTATTCTACCTGTATAACAGGGTCCGTGGGATTCAGACCAAAATGGCCCAGATACAGCGCCTGGTTCCCCATGCCCAGCTTAATTATGCCCATGGACAAATGAGTGAAAGGGCTTTGGAAAAAGTCATGCAGTCGTTCCTCGACAAGGAATTTGATGTGCTGATATGTACGACCATAATCGAATCAGGAATTGATATGCCGAATGTAAATACCATAATAGTTGAGGATGCAGACCACCTGGGGCTTGCCCAGTTGTACCAGCTCAGGGGAAGGGTAGGAAGGTCAAACCGGCTGGCTTATGCTTACCTGACATACAGGCGGGATAAGGTCCTTAACGAGACGGCAGAAAAAAGGTTAAAAGCCATTAAGGAATTCACTGAATTCGGTTCAGGCTTTAAAATAGCCATGAGGGATTTGCAGATAAGGGGAGCGGGCAATCTCCTGGGGCCTGAGCAGCATGGCCATATGGAAACAGTGGGATACGACATGTATCTCAAATTGCTTGATGAAACTGTTTCAGAGCTTAAGGGTGAACCGGTAAGTGACAGGACTGTGGAGACAGCAGTGGAATTCAGAACCAATGCGTACATCGATGCAAGCTATATTTCTGATGAAGACCAGCGCATCGATATGTACCGGGTTATTTCAGCAGTTGAAACAGAAGAAGATATCTCGGACATTCAGGATGAACTTATCGACCGTTACGGTGATATACCTGAAGAGACTATAAATCTGATAGATATTGCATATATTAAAAATCTGGCGGGAAATATGGGATTTTCGGCTGTCAAGGAAAAGCCTGACGCAGTGGTGCTGGTTTTTGCCGAACAGACGGCGCTGGATATTGAAAAATTAGGCCAGCTGTTGTCCCAATGGCATGGCAGGCTGATGTTCAGCGCGGGAAAGCAGCCCTATCTTTCCTTAAGGACTAAAGGCATGAGTACCCGTGAGATACTGGACAATGTTAAGATTCTATTACAGGGAATGCAAAAATTGAAGTCCCAATTGTGATTGATTATAATAATACTATAACCCTAAAGAATTGGGTATTCTTTATTTGGTTACAAAAAGGGTGGAATATATGGATAAAAAAGTACCGAATTCAAAGACAAGCCAGAAAAAGAAACTTATAAGGACAAAGCGCGAAATAAAAAGAATCAGGTTGATTACTGCAATCGTTATTCTTGTTGTCGCTGCCATACTGTTTTATTTTATAGATTCAAGGAGCTATGTGGCGAGTGTGGCAGGCAGGAGAATATCCAAAGCTGAATTTGAGTTCTTTTTAAGTCAGCAGGTATCCTATACAGAAGTTGAGGAAGGCCTGACAACTGACGAGGAAAAGGAGAAATTCTGGACAACTCCTGCAGACGGCCAGGACCCGTGGGAAGAAGCCAAAATAAAAGCTCTTGATCTGGCCAAGGAATATGCCATCCAGTTAATTAAGGCAAAAGAAGCAGGATTTAAGGTAAATAACGAAATTAAAACCGAAGTTTTGTATTTCCTTGCATCCATGCAGGGTCAAATGACTGACAAGCAGTTTACTGACTATATCAAAGATATATATGGCGTAAGTCCGAGACAGCTCCAGCATATCTGGGAAAACTACAGGCTGATAGACACCTTCAAGGAAGACTATATTGATAAAAATTATGAAGGCAAGCCGGTAAGTGATGAAGAAGCAAAAGACTATTACAACGAAAACAAAAATTCCTTTGATAAAGTCGATATAAGTTATGTAACCTTCTATAAATATGACCGGGAGACTTTCAAGGATCTTTCCGAGGAAGAAGTTGAACAGAAGAAGAAACTGGCAAATGAAGCCCTGGAAAAGATCAGGAACGGCGAAAATATGGACAGTATAATAAAGTCATACACTGAGGAAACTGTCTCTTCCGATGATTCCTCCGATGAATCAGAACAATCCGAAACTTTTGGCAAAACCACTCTGCAATACAGTGAAAGCAATTCTTTGGCGAAATGGGCATTTGAAAATAATGTCGGCGATGTTGACATAGTTGAAACCGATTACGTGATTTACGTCGCCAAGATAGAAAAGCGTACCGACTTTGCAGATGTAAGTGACGACGTAAAGACCAAGATGGAGGAAGAGGCCAAGGAAGAGTTCTATAACAATGTGCTGGACGAATGGAGCCTGGAGCCGAAATACAACATAACCAAGAATGATATTGTATACGATTCCATTACCTACAAAAAATAAAAGATCGCATAAGACAGGGAACCGGTCCCTGTCTTTTTAGTTTCCACAAAGGTTCATATCTGGCAAGTGCGAGTAGTTATGGAGCTGAATAAAACATGATATTCAGATCTTCCTGCTGTATCAATACATAAAGCTGTAACTGCCATGCACATGCGGGACGTGATTTTGAAGGCCAATCTTTGAGATTGATCAAAGTTTGGCCTTTTTGATTCATATAGGCTAAGGAAAAGGCATAAATATAAGCATGTCCACTAAGGCAGCAGGATCCGCCTGACATATCCGAGGTTTTCAGGGAGGATGCCGTTTTGGAAAAGGTGCATGATAACCGCAGTTTTGAGGAATTGTTTCAAACCTATCTTCCGGAGAGGATAAGGAATGCAGTGGGCAATATTGAAAAACCTTTTATCATGGATCTGGAAGAACTGAGAATCAGGGCGGGATTTCCCTTAATGGCCGTCTTTTCAGGATACGACTGTTATATTGCGCCGGACGGCCGGCTGACCGATAATCCCCATCATGCCCTGAAGGTTTCGCCGGAAGAACTTAACAACCTGTTTTATCTTCTTTGCGAACATTCAGTGTACGCCTACCAGGAAGATATCAAACGAGGATTTATCACACTCAGGGGAGGACATCGGGCAGGGATCTGCGGAACGGTGGTTTATCAGGGTGATGAGGTAACGGGGATGAGGGATATCTCATCGGTGAACATAAGGTTGTCCAGGCAGATTAAAGGTTGTGCCGAAGGCGTGATTGACAGCATTATCCGCAGCGAAAACGACATATTCAACACGCTCATACTGTCGCCGCCCCGCTGTGGAAAAACTACCCTTCTCAGGGATATAGCAAGGCTTGTCAGTCAGGGTGCAGGGCACTTCAGGGGACTGCGTACGGTCGTCATTGATGAGCGGTCTGAAATAGCGGCCAATTACAGGGGAATTCCGCAAAACGATCTGGGTCCCAGGACGGATGTCCTCAACGGCTGCAGGAAAAAGGACGGCATAGAAATTGCACTGAGAGGCATGTCTCCCCATGTCATCATAGTGGACGAACTTGGTGACCGGAGGGATGCCGAAGCAATAAAAATGGCCTGGAATGCGGGAGTAAGGATTATTGCCACTGCACATGCCTTCAGCCTGGAAGATTTCAAGGGAAGGTTAGGGGTAGGAGAACTGGCGTCCAAAAGCGGTTTTGAGCGGATCATAGTGCTTGGGATGCTAAACGGCAAAAGGTGGATAAGGGTGATGGATGCAAATGGAAGGGAACTTAATTTTCTTAATCAGGATAACAGGATGCCTTTTGATACTCACAGGCTGCACCTTAACAGGAATGAGACTGTCAGCCAGGCTGACAGAGAGGCAGCGTGCGCTGCAAAAATTTATTGAAATACTTGTTAATCTGAAAGGCCAGATGTGCGGGTTAGGAATTCCTCTGGTGGATGCCTTTGAGAATATAGGAAAAGAGAACACAAGCGGTGTATGGTCCGAAATATTCATGCGGTGCAGCGGCATTATGAGGGAGGAACATGTGAACGCGGGGAAAGCCTGGAGAAAGGCTCTGGAAAACAACAGGAATTTATGTCTTGATGAATTGGACTACTTACAGATCAGGGATTTCGGGGAAAGACTCGGGAAGTCGGACCGCTATAACCAGGAAAAGGTCCTGGAGCTTGAGAAAGAAAAGATTTCCATTATGGAAAGAAAAGCGAGGGAAGATATGGAGACCAAGGGAAAACTCTACAGGAGCCTGGGCATTCTTACCGGCGCGGAAGTAGTAGTTCTCCTGATATAATCTTCAGGTCTCTTTGGCTCATAATAACGCAAAAATGCCTTGTGAAGGGGAAGAGGTATGAATGTGGATCTGATTTTTAGAATTGCTGCTATTGGTATTCTTATATCGGTCTTAAATATGGTACTCAAGCAGTCCGGCAGGGATGAAATGGCTATTCTCACAACCATAGCCGGAGTGGTTGTAGTGCTGCTTATGGTGGCAAGAGAAATAGTAAATCTCTTTGACACCGTAAAGACACTTTTCCGTTTTTAAAGCTATGGACCAGTGTCTTTGCGGGAATTTCGGAAATGGGGTACCGGTTGCATTATGGAAAATGAATTGGTCAGGATTGCGGCTATCGGAATAATAACTGCAGTTATTGCCCTGATGATTTCCGCTCAGAGGCCTGAAATGTCCACACTCCTGGGCATCGCTTTCGGCGTTCTGGTCCTGATAGTGGCTTTCAGCAAGGCAGGAGCTATTGTCGGCGTAATCAATGAATACATAGACAAGGCGGGAATTGATTCGAAGCTTCTGGTACCGGTGCTCAAGGTTACCGGCATGGCATATATCACTCAGTTTGCCGTTGATATATGCAATGATGCGGGCCAAAAAGCCATAGCTTCGAAAATAGAAATTGTAGGGAAAATAATGATGCTTGCGGTGGCTGTCCCCATAGCCACCTCGATAATAAGAATAATAGCAGGCATATTGTAGCGGTTTGTTTTTTCGAAGTACACAGGGAAGGCGTGAATAAAATGCTGGCCTTAAAATGTCAAAAAATACTGAAGTGTCTGATACTCGCAGCTTTCATGATTTTTATCTGTCATAATCCCGTTTATGCCCAAAATGACATAAGCTCACCCCAATATATAATCCAGAAGAATCTTGGCAAAGGCGAAGTAGAACAGGTTGAAAGGATTGTGGATGATGTCCTGAATGAAGCCGATGTTCACGGTTTTTCGGCAGAAGATATTTTAAACAGCGCGCTCAGGGGCTCGCCGATGGAAAATCTGAAAGGTATCCCAAAACTGGTGCTTAACCTTTTGGGCAGGGAGATACGGGCCAATCTTACTCTGATAGTAAGGTTATATGCCATAATCCTGCTGGGGGCGGTAATACGCTGCCTGCAGCCGTTCAGGTCCGGTATACCCAATGAGGCCGCAAAGCTGGCAGTAAACGGGATTATCATACTCACTGCCTCCGTAAGTTTTGGCACCGTGGCCGAAATTGCTGCAAACACAATCGGCTCACTGCAAAACATAGCATCTGTTGCAATGCCGGCCCTTGTCGCCCTTATGGCTGCCTCAGGCCAGATTGTGTCAATAGGCGCAATCCAGCCGGTAATGCTTATATGTGTCAATATTGCCTGCCAGATATTCAAAAATGTTCTTTTGCCCCTGACCATAATGGCAGCCCTCCTGTTCCTTGTTGACAGTGTATGTGATAGATTCAGGCTGAAAAACCTGGCTGATCTCTTCAAGAGCTGTACTGTCTGGATTACGGCGGCACTGACTTTGACTTTTTCCCTTCTGATATCAGTCCAGAGAATAGCCGGTTCTTCGGTTGATGCGGTGACACTGAAAGCAACAAGGTTTGCCATCGGGTCCTTTGTTCCGGTTGCGGGCAAATACATGGCCGATGCGGCTGAGACCATAATGCAGTGTGCCTTTGCGGTGAGGAATGCGGCGGGGTTGCTTACAATTATCGGCCTTGTCATTATCTGTCTGGTTCCCTTTATAAAAGTTATAGTTATAATGTTTGCCCTGAAACTTACGGCCGCAATAGGCGCGCCCGTCTGTGACGAAGCTGTCTGTGACGGCCTGGAGGAAGCGACCGGATGTCTTTCAGTGGTTCTGGGAATTATGTGTTCTTCCTTGTTCGTACTTGTTCTTCTTACAGGTTCGCTTATGACCCTGAGCGGATTTTTGGGCTGAAATCCAAAATAAGTGTAATAGCTTGTACATGGAGTGAGTAAATATATGGATGGGCTTAGGTCATGGATTATTACCCTTGTTACAGTGGTAATACTCTGCACGGTGATAGAGAAATTTGCACCATCGGGCAATCTGGAGAAATATGTGAAGCTTACCTGCGGTCTGGCTGTAACATTGATAATTTCCATGCCTGTTTTCAGCCTGATTAACTCGGGACTTGATATAGAAAACCTGGTCTGGAGCGATTATTTAAAATTGTCGGAAAAGGAGATGCAGGACAGGATAAGCAAATTACAGCGGGAAAACAACAGGCAACTGCTTGAGGTTTACCGCCAGTCGCTGATTAACGACATCAAAAGCCGTTATATGGGGGAGAGCGAATTTATGATAGACAAAGTGGATGCTGTACTTTATGAAGAACCTGAAAAAGAAACCTTTGGAATGATAAGGGCACTGTATCTGACTTTAAGACCGGGCTTGTCCAATCATTCCGGAGCAATAAAGGACGAGATACTCCAGAAAATCAGAAATGAGCTTTCCCAAGTTTTTTCACTGGAAAAAGAAAACATAATCATCGACACAAGCTCTTTTGACAGAGGAGGGTAATCATGTTCGGCAATTTTTCAGGTTTTTTCGTAAAGAAAAAGGACAAGGACGGCAAGGAGAGGCCTTCGGGTTTTGAAAACCTGATAGTGATTGTTTTGCTGGGAGCAATAATCCTTATAGCCGCAACCTTTTTGTCAAAAACCGATGAAAGCAAAGACGTCATGAATGAAGCAAGCAGTATATCAAGCACGGAGGAAGCAGGGTATAAATATTCGCCGTTAAATGGACAGGAAATAATAAGCGATCTTGAAAACAGGCTTTCCGAACTGCTTTCGAAAGTAGAAGGCGCCGGCCTTGTAGATGTGATGATATTTGCCGATTCGAGCAGTGAACATGTACCGGCGTACAATAACGAACAAAACACAAGAAGTGATGAGGGAGCCAGCGGGAAATCCTCAGAGACCAGGGAAACACGCCAGCTCGCATTGTCGGGTGATGATACCCCTGTAATTCTTAAAGTGAACGTCCCGCAGATAAGAGGGGTGGTAGTTGTGGCACAGGGAGCGGATGACATACTTATCAGGGAGCAACTGAACAATGCGGTCTGCACTCTTCTGGGCATTCCTGAACATCGTGTGCAGATATTGAAGCATAAATGATACAGATACCAAAATATAATTTTATATAAGCAGTTTTATAGTTTTCATGCAAAAACTGATACTTGGCCTGGAGGGAAGAAAGTTATGAAAAGAAAACAGATAATAGTGCTGGGACTTGTTCTTGTCATTATAGCTGTGGGAATCCTGCAATACAATTACGGGGACACGGGCGAATCATATGATGAAGATACATACGGTAAACTTCCCTTAACTGAAGCGATTAACGATGATAATGAAGATATTCCAGGCGCAGCGGTATATGTAAATGGGACCGATTCATCAGCGGCAAGCGATGAAGCCGATGACCAGCAGGTCCAGGCAACGGGTTATTTTGCCGAGGCCCGTATGGAAAGAAACAGGGTCAGAAGCAAACAGAAGGATGAACTTAAGGCAATCATTGAAGGCTCGGGTGATGCAATAGCAGCTTCATCACTCACTGTGGAGGAAGCCCAGCAGCAGCTCATAGATCTTATCAGAAGAAGCGAGATTGAAACGACCATAGAAACATTAATTAAGCAGAAAGGCTTTGAGGATGCTTTGGCATACATGAGTGACACGGGCAACGTGGATGTTATTGTCAAGGCTGAGAGCCTTACAGCCGTTGAGGTTGCCAACATAAGCGATATTGTTGTGCGCCATGCCAATGTTGAGATGGAAAATATAACAGTCAAAAATGTAAATTAAAAACGGCCTTTTCCTGAATTTTATATAAATTGACAAAATAAAAAAACGTACCGAGGTACGTTTTATATTTTCAGTTTATTTTTTTACTTGTTAGCCAAAGCGGAATTTAAAGCTTTTTGAAGCTGTGATTTCTTTCTGGAGGCGGCATTCTTGTGAATAATATTTTTTGCAGCAGCCTGATCCACTTTTTTCACAGTGTATTTGAATATTTCCTGTAATTGTGGAGATTTGGCTTCTACAGCTTCTCTGAACCTGCGAAGGGCTGTTTTCAGTTCAGATCTTTTCATACGGTTCCGCAATCTTTTCACAGCGGAAGATCTCACTCTTTTGACTGCAGACTTGGTATTCGGCACTCAACTCACCTCCTGTCTTTTTTTACGACAACAAATATATTATCACGAAGTTTTTTTTAATGCAAGGATTTTCTGCAGAAGTTCCGATGGTTTATCTTCCGCTGCTGTGATTTTTCATGGTTATGCCAGGAAATCTTTTCATCTTATGTCCGATACTTGAAAAAAGTGCCTGTTCACTTGATTAAAGAAGAAGAATTAAATCTCAGCAAACATCAGATAATAGAACCGTATTATAAGGATACGGAGGATGAAAATTATGGAAGTTGTCAAACGTACTATTCGCACTGATATGGCTGACGAATCGCGCGTTGTGGGAGCAGGTGCCCGGACGCGTGAAGATTACGGCGGATTTGGCCCGGGTATCCGCGTGGAAAAGGACGGGGATAATCAGGTTTCCATCACAAGGGTTCATGTAGATACACCTGAAGGCGAAAAGCGAGTAGGCAAGCCCATCGGCACCTATGTTACCATGGATATACCCGGAATACACGAAAGAAGCCGGGACCTTTATGAAAAGTCCTGCAGGATGCTGGCAAGGGAACTTGAAAACCTGATCCATATAAATAAAAAGGATACAGTTCTTGTAGTAGGACTGGGCAACTGGAATGTAACGGCTGACGCCCTGGGACCTAAAGTTGCTCAGTATGTGCTTGTTACAAGACATATATATGAGTATCTTCCCAAAGAGGTTGACGAAAACACAAGACCTGTCTGTGCCATTTCTCCCGGCGTTCTGGGAATTACAGGAATTGAAACGGGTCATATCATCAAGGGAATTGTGGACAATGTAAAACCTGCTCTGGTAATAGCCGTTGATGCCCTTGCCTCAAGAAACGTCAACAGGGTCAATTCCTCGATACAGATTGCCAATACCGGCATAGCTCCGGGTTCAGGGGTTGGCAACAGGCGTCTGGCCCTTACACGAGAATCCCTCGGTGTCCCGGTTATTGCCATAGGTATCCCTACTGTAGTGGATGCTGCGACAATGGTGAGCGATACACTGGATCTGATAATGGACAGCATGATGCAGCAGGCAGGACCGGGAAGCGATTTTTACAGGATGCTGTCCCGGATAGACAGGGACGAGAAATACCAGATGATTATAGATCTCCTGGAGCCTTATTCGGGAAATCTTGTGGTAACGCCCAAAGATACCGATGAAATCGTGGATTACCTTGCAAGGCTTGTGGCCAATGGTATAAATATGGCTCTGCATGAGAATATCGGCCCACAGGATGTTGATCGTTTCCTTCATTAGTTTTTCTTACCGGGTCATCCGCTTCAATTCTTTTCTGTTTGTTCTGTTCTTTGCGTATAAATTAGTGTATTATTATATTAATTGCAAAAAAGTTTACGGATAAAATTTTGCGGAGAGTGGACAGATGAAGCTGGCATCTTTATGGACAAAAAAGCAGAAACCAAGATACAGGCTTGTCAACGCTACCCGTTTTTTTGCCGTGCTGCTGGTATTCCTTCTGGCTGTTACGGCTGTAATAATTGCCATAGCCAGAAACA
>ENA-OWOZ01001601-OWOZ01001601.1-bioreactor-metagenome-genome-assembly--contig:-NODE-1601-length-19977-cov-3.362362_pt1 | contig 19977 bp, 13 predicted proteins | sample MGYA00238140_ERZ651804 | MGnify/ENA primary metagenome ERZ651804 (study PRJEB26910, sample SAMN07631232) | bioreactor metagenome | isolation source: Switchgrass digestor | place: USA: Dartmouth... | reverse complement strand
ATCTTCCGAAAACTTTCATGGTATCATAGTAGCCTATCTCTATGTTTCTTCTTGCTCTTTCCATATCAAAAACCAACATTGGTCCCAGGTTTTCAGAGTTTTTTATCTGTATAAGATTCAAGTCCTTGTCCTTTACCTTCCTCACTCTACCTACTCCGGACACATCCACCGATATTACATTATATATCTTCTTTTGTAGCATAAGTGATACGGGTAGATTATCATATACAGCACCGTCAATAAATTTTTTTCCACCTATCTCCATAGGTTTAAAAGCAGGAAAGGATGCACTGGCCAAAAGATAATCCACCATCTCTCCTTCAGGTATTTCTTCCTTAAACATGGCCATAGGCTTTCTATCCGTCAGAGAAAAAGTCACTATGCCAAAATCCATATGGGATTTTCTGATTTTATCCTCATTAACAGCCATAGTAAGAAGCTTTTTTAAAGGAGTCACATCCAATCCACCGGAGTTGATAGCAGCTTTTATCAGTCTCATAGTTTCCTCTGCCTTTTGATGAGAATCCAAATCCGATATTTCTTTATTCATGCTTATTATAGTTTCAACTGAGATGCTGGTCCATAAATCATAAGCCTTTTCATAATCATCCTGAACTATCATAGCTCCGTTTAAAGCACCCACAGAAGTTCCGGCCACAGCAATGAGAGGTATTTCCAGCTCCCTTAGAGCTTTCCATACCCCTATCTCATAGGAGCCCTTGGCTCCTCCACCTCCTAGAACAAGACCATAGCCTGTCATTTGTTAAATCTCCCTAGCTTACAAAATACTCTTCATTGTTCAGTAACAGTTGTTGAAGCTTCTGCCTTAGTCTTTGTAAAGTTCTCATACTGGGATAATAACATTCCTGCCAACATTAAAGCACAGCCTAAATATCCTCTCAATGGCATTATTTCACCGAGCAATATCAAGCCGCCTATACTGGCAAATACCGATTCCATACTCATAGCAATAGCTGCATGGGAAGGTTTTGCATGTTTCTGAGCAATAGCTTGTATGGTATAGGCTACTCCTCCAGATAGTATGCCGCCATAAAGAAGAGGTATAACAATTTGAGATAAGGCAGCAATGCTTATATCTTCGAAAATCAGGGCAGCCATCAGGCTCAGTGCAGAACAGGTAACAAACTGCATAATGGACAGTTTAACCGCATCAACTTTCTTTGCAAAATGATCTATGACAAGTATATGTACCGCCCAAAAAACTGCTCCGATTATCTCAAGCCAATCTCCAAGTTCTATATAAAAACCCTCATTGACGCTTAAAAAATACAAACCTATGATTGCAACAAAAACACCTAACCAGGTAGTAACATGAGTCTTTTGTTTGAGAAAAATACCAAGTATAGGCACAAAAACAATATAAAGACCTGTTATAAATCCAGCCTTACCAGCTGTTGTATAAATCAAGCCAATCTGCTGGAAGGATGCAGCTGTGAACAGAGCACTTCCTGCTATAATGCCAGCGGTTACAAAACTTGATTTGGTTTCTACCTTATTATTACTTTTTTCTCGTCTCCTTCCAGTAAAAATAACAATGGGTAGGAGAGAAAGACTTCCTAATGCAAATCTAAGCCCTGTAAATGTAAAAGCTCCAACATGCATCGTGCCTACTCTTTGGGCAACAAAGGCAAAGCCCCATATAGCTGCTGTCAATAATAATAGCGCACTGGACTTAACCTCTTCTTTTTTCATATTAACACCTCTCAAAAAATAATTCAGTATATAACTAAATTATACCATACTTCAGTTTCGCTCCATATCATATCCTACTTAATCAGCTTAGATAATGCCTTAAACTGGGGTGTGCCCGATACCTTAAGCAAATCATACAATATGGTTTCCGTATTGCTTATAACTGCGCCCATATCCCTCATGAGCTCAAGACCATTACTTTTGTTTTCTTCAGTTCTGGAGCTTACTCCATCGGCTGCTATAAATACATCATACCCTTGATTCAGCAAATCTCTCGTTGTCTGAAACACACATATGTGGGTTTCCATGCCTGTTATTATAACTTTCTTTCTGCCTGTTTTATTTAAACTTTCTATAACCCCCTCTGTACATGCAGTAAAGGTGATCTTATCAAACTTCTCAACGCCTTCTAAGTTTTCCTCAATCTCAGGTACGGTAGGTCCCAGTCCCTTTGGATATTGCTCAGTAACAATGATAGGAATATCCATATTCTTAGCCGCAGCAACCAGAACATTAGTGTTCTTAATAACTCTGTCTCCTTGATTTATTGCAGGAGCTAGCTTTTCTTGTATATCAATAATTAACAAAATGGCTTCTTCTTTATTCAAATAATACTTGTCCACTGTATTTCTCCTTTCTCCTATACATGAAAACATATTCTTTTGCATATCATTCATAGATTATATCTAAGGTTGCACTATAAGTAATAATCCAAATATTTCCATAATTTGCAATCTTAATCTTTTACCTTCATAGTATTTCTATTTCAATATTTTGCACAACTGCCTCAGTATTTTGCTCTATATATTGAATCACATTCTGAATGCATGAATTGGAATGTTTAGTACTGTTGCTTACACAAGCAATACCTAAAACAATTGACTGATGCAAATCAAGGTCTTCCACTTCAGCAATAGATGCATTATATTTATGCCTAACCTTATCAATGATACTTCTTACTATCATTCTTTTTTCTTTCAGAGAATGAACCCAATTTGCATATAAATATATTTTAGCTGTTCCAATTATCATTTTTCATCCCTTACTATACATTAAAGATTATTTATTCTCTGTTGCAACCAAAACACATGACTGCAACGCTTCAATGCCTTTTTCTTTTGCTAGAATTAGTATCTCTCTGTCAATGGTACCTGGTTGGAACCAAACATATTTGATTCCCAACTCTGCTGCTTCTTCAATATATGGTTTTCCCCTATCAGGGGCCACTACCATATTTATCACATCAGGAATTTTAGGCAGTGATGAAAGATTCTTGTAACAAATATCTCCATCAATGGATTCAACTACAGGATTTACAGGGTATACTTCATATCCCTTCTCCTTCAACCTTTTATAAATCTTATTCCCAAACTTCTCAGGGTTTTGATTGGCACCCACTACTGCCCAGACTTTCTTTTCCAGCATAGTTTCTTTACTCATGATTAGTCCTCCTTATTTTTTCATTTGATTTAATCAACTCTTCTTTCTCCTTACGAGACAATCTTTTTATTGCTACTTCCCGCTTCATGGCTTCATTATCCGATTCAAAATGCTCATAATATATAAGGCTTACCGGCAGCCTGGCTCTCGTATATTTCGATCCATGACCGCTGTTATGAGCTTTTAGCCTATTATCCAAATCCTTTGCCCAACCTGTATAGTATGTGTCATCTGAGCATTTTAATATGTACGTATAAGCCAACTCTATCACTCTTTCTATTTATACTTATTATATATTTCAAAGATGCAGATCCCATCTTTCTTCAATTATATGGTTTCCCCAGGAATCATTTACTTTTGTTTCGGTTAACTTAAATCCATACTTACTATAAAGGTGGCGTGCGACTTTCAGCTTATCAACGGTCCAAAGAAACACATGCTTATAATCTTTCTCCCTGCAAAAATTCATAAATGTCTCCATAAGCCTATGACCCAATCCTTTGCCACGCATTTCAGGCTCAATAAGGAACCAGCGCAGCATTGCAGAAATTTCATCTGCTCTGACCAGTGCTATTACACCCACCGGTTTGCCCTTCATTTCTGCTACCCATATATTCTCTTTGGTATCATCATGCTTCTCATTAAATTCATTAACATATTTTTCAACATAGTCCCCGAATTCTGATCCGAATCCATACTCAATATCATAGATTTCTCTATGCCTTTTAATAATATAATCTATATCCTCAGGCTTATAAGTTCGAATCACAACATCATCAATATTATTCTTCATATTGCCCTCCAACTTTAATGCTACAACTATATCATACTATAAATCAATATAAAAATACCACCTGTTGGTTATTGCCCACAGGTGGTATTTTTATCGGTTATATCGTCCATTGATTGTGTATGATACCAACCAATTTCCAACTATCATCATATTGTTCAAATACTAATCGAAGGCTTTTCCAGTCTATTCCTTCATATTGAGGTTCAAATCCAGAGAAATAATATTCTACTACTATTGGATTATCATAAACTTCAAACTGATTTTCAAGCATATTTCCAAAGCTTAATACTTCATTATATCCTATAGATTCTGCATTTATAAAATCCTCCGAGTATATGAATTTACCATAGTATTCACTTGGGGTTAATCTGATTTCATCACCTATCCCATCATAATATCCCCATATATAAGACTCCTGGTCTTCAAAGAATTTTTTAATCTCTTCTTTATCAAATATCCTGTCGCTTTCCAATGATACATGGGTATAAGGAGTAAATCTGACTCCTTTTACAGGATGAACAAAATCGGAAATAGTTTCTGCGTCTTTCATACTTATTGCATAAATCAATTTATCTGCAGTTCCTTTGATGACTTCCTTGGCATACTCCGGTTTTATGATTCCTTCCTCTGTTTTAGGGTATTCCTGTTGTAAACCTATTAGTTTTGTTTTATCCTCAATAGCTTTAAATCTTTCTTTAATACTTGCTTCATTTAAAAGCATTTCCTTATACTCTTCATGGTTCTCCTCGGAAAGCTTTTCACCATTTTGTTTCAATTCTACTATCAGCATATTTCTATCATTTTCACCAATTATTACATAGTTTTGATCATTAGTCTCAAAATTTTGCTTCTGTTGGGGCCATTCTTCTTTTAATATATGATGAAGTGTCATAAGTTCAGCTCTTTGTTTATTCTCACCTAGATATACGAAATGAACTGACTTAACTTCATAGTTCTCATCAGTTTCCTTATCTATTGTGAATTTGCCGCTCCAACTTTCAGGTATAATAAACCTGTATCCTTCGCTATAGCTGGAGTATTCCTCCATAACTTTTTTTAGCCCGTCTTTTCCGTCCCATTGATACCAGTTGCTTATCCAGGGCATATCTGCCATAGAATAACCCTCCGCTTCAAGGGGTTCAGACTGGACACCAACTTCAATGATTCCGTCGTTGTTTATGTCCTGGCTGTAGAGAGGATAGGGCTTAAAGGTCTGGGAAAAGTTATACTCATCTTGGGACTTGAGAGCTTTTACATCCTTTCCTACCGATTCAGGTTGCAACTGTGCCAATACAGGAACTGTTAAAACTGTGCACAAAGTTCCTGCAATAATTCCACTTTTTATTAATATCTTTTTCATTTCATGAATCCTCCATCAATATATTGCTATATATCTGGACGAAAATATATAAAATTTGTTTCCAATTCCTTATCACATTATCAAAAACATGAAATAGCTATAAATGGAGCTTATTATCACAAAAGAAATTACAATAGGCATCGTCTTTTTAACCAATTCAATAAAGGGAGTTCCATAATGCTCTGTAATTATTGCCAAGCATATGTGCATAGGTGAAACCTGCATTGCTATATAGATCATGCACATTAGCAACACCATCAATGCTACCCCTCCGTCAGGTATGGTTGCATAGGCCAAGGGTACAGCCAATGCTATGCTTCCTTGTGAACCTGCTACCAAGGCACCTAAAAAAGCTACCATTGCAAATATTACTACCGACGGGATAGGAAGCAAGGAAAGATAGCCTGGCAATCTCTGTATGATACCTGTAAAATCTAAAACCTCTTTAAAAATCATAATTATAACTGTGCTTAGTATCAATTTGACTTCAAAAGCCGATCTAAACATTGGCTTAATTTCATCAAAGGTAAACTTATTTAATATGAAATACAGTACAATAACCGGTATTACTGCTAAGTGTACAGTTATTTTAAATGCTAAAATAATTATTATAGACAAGGCTATGGACCAGAGACTTATAACTATATTCTTAATTTCATGGATTTTTTTGCTTGATACTGTCACTCCTGTGTCTTTAGGAATCTTTCTTATATAGAAAAAATATCCTAACAAAAATAGCACAACTACCATAGGCAGCATTATCCAAACAAAAGATGTCATATCAACGCCGGATAAGCTTAGTGCCAATAATATTGAAGAATATGTGGGAAGAAACGACTCTGAAATATGCCTGTAATAGCTTGTTACAAACGTCTTCTCTTCTTTTGTCAGATAATTCTCCACGGCATTATCTACAATAGGTGCCGCTATCAGGACAGCGCCTGCAGAAGGCAGCAATCCTATGATGAAGGGCGCTATCATTGTATTGATTCTTCTGTTATTGAATAAATTGTTTAAAGATCTTTCCGCCAAAACTATATGACCTCTTTTTTCCAGCATTCTCTGCAAGAAAGTGATTGAGTAGAATGCCATTATGAGGTCAAAAGTGCCTTTGCTGAATGTACCATTTACTACCAGTTTTATGGTATCCAAAGGATTTATGCCGTATAATACTATAGCAGCTCCAATGCCTGCTGCTATTGACACTGATAAAGGTTTATTAAATTTCATCACTATGGTTATACAAGCAAAGATTAATAGCAGTTTGATTATGTCCAATTAGAGACCCCTTTCCTCTTTTATGTTTCTATGTGTCAGAAAATCAAAATCGGTATCCGCCACCTATATGTCGGAGGATACCTTAATTCTATTATATCAATAAAAAGCTGTAAAAGGAATAGATATGTAGGTTGCGAGCCTAGGGTATTCCTTTTAGGACTGGTCTCTAGTCGCTAGTCCCTGGTCTCTGGTATTGGGGTATTCCTCTGAGGTCTTTTGGAGAACACGGATTTACACGGAGGTTGTTTGGAACCACTAAAGGGTATCACTTAGATACTATAGCTAAATAGAATAAGCATATGTGCTTCAGATATCCACACTATATTCTGCACATATGCTTATTCTTAAGGTATTTTAGTTTCATTCTATTTATTTGCCAGTACCCACTGACTGTAATTCTCTGTTTTCTTTAAATTCTGAGCTATCACAGGCCAGATGTCTTCGGTCTCAAAACCTCTCCTCCAGGCTGCGGCTCCAGCTAAGTTATACTTGTGAACCAAAGAGGATTTAAGGTTGATGGATTCCGCATCTTCTATCCACACCTTGTAGGTTTTACCATCCTCTGTATACTGGGCATAATGCTGACCGCTATCTTCATCCCAAATAATTTCCGCTTTTTTCTCATCTAGTATGCTTTGAACTTTTCCCATGGACAGGGCCTTGGAAGTAACCTTTATCTTCCCATCTACTTTTTCTTCCTCCCATAGTCTTGTGTAGAAAGGCATCCCCAGTATTACCTTTTCTGCAGGAACTTGTTCCAATATCCTTTTGAGATTGTTTTCAACCCATTTATACTGGGCAACTGAGCCTGCCTTGGGACTCGAAGCCCAATGCTGGTCATAGGCCATTACAGCCATATAATCTACTGCTTCTGCCAATGCTTTTCTGTCATAGCACTTGGACCAGGTGCTGCTTCCTGATATAAAGGTAACATCCATAGAAAGTGTAAGTCCTTGCTCCCTGCAAAGAGGATAGAGTTCTCTCATGAACTGTGTTAGCATGTCCTTATCCTTTTCATATATGTTTTCAAAATCAATATTTATTCCATCCAATTTATAAAGCTTTGCATACACAAGCAGCTGACTGATTATCTTTTCCCTTTTATCTGTATTGTTCAAAAACTCATTGGTTATATCAGGATTAAAATCATTGGAAGCTAATCCCCATACCTGATAGCCATTTTTATGTGCCCATTCCACATACTCCATATCCGCATTATTGGCTACATTTCCTTCTCCGTCCACTACGGCAAACCAAGTGGGAGATACAATGTCCAATCCTTCCATAGTTTTGAGCTTGCTCACATCAGGATTCTTTTTGATAACATGTTCCCATACCATGTTTATTTTGCCCTTCTCAGGCTTAAAGGGTTCTACTGCAGGTTCCTGAGGTATAGGCTGAGTAGGAGTTGCTTCAGTTATATTCAGGTATTTACCTTCCAAATACCCTATTATACCATCTTTAGTTCTTACCTTATACCACTTACCTACTTGTTCAAAAACTCTGACCGTATCCCCCGCTTTAACAGGCTTTGTCACATAGGGAGAAAACATACTGCTATCCCTCTTGAGTCCCCTATCCTGAATCAGCTCTCCTGTTATTATTGTATCCTTATTATAGTCTATAACAGCTATCGAGTTGGAAGCCAATTCTACATGGATATTCAACATGTCCTTTAAAAATTCTATAGGTATATAGGGTATTCCATCCACAATTCTTGCAGGTACATTTAAATCCATGGGTTTTTGGTTTACCATGGCAGTAAGCTTGTCCGTTTTCATGGTGATAAGCTTGTCTTTTGTAGTAAAAACCACTTTCTCCAATTTTTCATCCCAGAATGCATTGGGATCCAAATATCTTTTTATTGTTCTGAAAGAGAGAAGTATATATCCATTCTCTATCAACGGCTCTTCCACATCTGTTATGATTTCAGAGCCAATTATCAGGTAATTCTGGTCCTCTGCATATGGAGCCTGAGTCCATATAGATGTGATATAAAACACTGCTCCTGCAGCTAAAATTACCATACACAAAAGTACTGCTATAAGTTTTTTCAACCTCACTTCCCCCTTTTAATACATTATTGCTTGCGTAGCTTAGGGTATTCTTTTTCCCTTACAGTTACTGTAGCGGTATATAGTCAATCTAAGTAATATATAATATCGCATAAGTTATTAACTTTGGTGACTCTAATTGCTCATCTAAAAGAAAATTCTAGCGGCGCAAAACGGGCGTCCATGCCCTATGCTTCGCCAGTTGCGCCTAGCGCGACCTCCATGTCGCGCTTACGAATTTTCTATTTTAGATTTCGCAAAGAGTCACTAACAAAGTTAATGAAAATACTCTATTATATATTACTTAGATTTCACTGTATTGTATCATATTGATTGCGTAGCCTAGGGTATACATTTTCCGTCCTGTTACGGGTTTCGTGTTACGTGCTGCGAGAGCTAGGGTATTCCTTATGGGTCATTCAGAAGAACACTGATTTACACGGAACTAACCACTGATTAACACGGCGGGCTAATATTTAACCACTAAAAAATACCCTCCGCGCTAATCCGTGATTATATCAGTGTTAATCCGTGTTCTAATCAAACGCTCTTTTTTGAACTTCATATAAAATTCGTTCTTCATCCATGGTCAATACTTGACCTTTTTCCATTACAATATTCCCATCTATTATGACGAATTCGACATCAGAAGAGTTCCCGGAATATACTATGGCAGATTTTACATTGTACTTGGGGTAATACCAGGGTTTATCTGTATTAATAACTATTAAATCAGCAGCCATGCCTTCTTTTATCTCTCCTACATTATCAAAGCCTAAGGCTCTGGCACCGTTTATAGTTGCCATTCTAAGTACCTGGTCTACAGGAAGAGCTGTAGGATCCTTAGTGATAACTTTTTGAAGATAGGTTGCAGTCCTCATCTCCTCCAGCATATCCAAATTATTATTGCTGGAAGCTCCGTCTGTTCCCAAGGCAATATTGATTCCCATATCAGCCATGGCTTTTATCGTTGCTATTCCGCTGGCAAGTTTCATATTGCTTCCTGGATTGTGCACCACATTGACCTTCTTTTCCTTCAATATCTCCATATCTTCATCATCAACTACTACGCAATGGGCAGCTATAGTTCTTTCATTCAGCAGTCCTGCTTTGTCCGCAAGCTTGATGGGCGACATACCATACTTTTCTATGCAATTTTTGACCTCATCTGTTGTTTCAGAAAGGTGTATCTGTATATCAGCCTTAATTTCCCTGGCAACCCTGGCCACCTTTTCAAGATAAGGAAAAGAACAGGTATAAACAGAATGGGGTGCGAGATTCACTCTGATTCTTCTATTGCTGCTGTTATGAAAACTCTTATATAATTCAAGAGCTTCCGATACTCTATGATCAGCTCCTTCAGCAGATTCCCCCTGGAGTCCTCTTCCCAAAGCTGCTCTCATACATGATTGGGCAACCGCTTCTGCGGTTTTGTCCATAAACATATACATATCACAAAAGGCAGTTGTACCTCCCTTTATCATCTCCAGCATCGCCAGGGAGGAAGCCCAATAAGCATCCTCTTCTGTAAGCTTATCTTCCAGAGGAAATATTTTATCAAACAGCCAGTCCATAAGCTTCAGATCATCAGCATAGTTCCTGAACATGGTCATTGCAGCATGATTGTGAGCATTTACAAAACCAGGCATTATAGCCTTGCCTCTCAAATCAATGACTCTTTCGTAGTTTTCAACTAAATTACCTTGTACTGGACCTGCATAATCTATAATTCCATCCTTTATCCCTACTGCTCCATCCTTGATGAGAGTTCCTTTTTCATCACATGTTATTACGGAGGCATTTATCAGCAACAGACTCATCTATTCTCCCCATCCTTTTAAGTATTCATCTTGCTCTTTACTGAGGGCATCAATCTTTATACCCATACCTTCCAGCTTCATAAATGCAACTTTCCTGTCTATCTCATCAGGCACTTCATATACCTTTTTATCCAGGCTGCTATAATTATCTTTTATGTACTCAGCACACAAGGCCTGCAATGCAAAACTCATATCCATTATTTCTGCCGGATGTCCATCTCCTGCTGCCAGGTTTACCAGTCTTCCTTCTGCCAGTAAATTTATAACTCTGCCGTCTTTCATCACATATCCTATAATATTATTTCTCATTATCTTCTTTTCAACAGCTAAATCATCCAAGTCCGGCTTCCATATCTCCACATCAAAGTGACCTGCGTTGGCAAGTATGGCTCCGTCCTTCATCTTCTCATAGTGCTCTTTTGTCAACACCTTAGTGCATCCTGTCACAGTTACAAAGAAGTCTCCTATGGAAGCAGCTTCAGTCAAAGGCATTACCCTGTAGCCGTCCATGTATGCCTCTATGGCTTTTATGGGATCCACTTCGCAAACCACCACATTAGCGCCCAGGCCTTTTGCTTTATTTGCTACTCCTTTTCCGCACCAGCCGTAACCTATGACCACCACAGTTTTGCCAGCTACGATGAGGTTAGTGGTTCTCATTATTCCATCCCATACGGATTGACCGGTGCCGTATCTATTGTCAAAAAGATATTTGCAGTAAGCATCATTTACAGAAATCATTGGAAACAAAAGCTGGCCTGCCTTCTCTCTGGCTCTCAGCCTCAATACACCTGTTGTTGTTTCTTCACAGCCTCCCAATATGTCAGGTACCAATTCCTGTCTTGTGCTATGTAATAAATGAACCAAATCTCCCCCATCATCTATAACTATATGGGGCTTTATATCAAGAGCCGCATTGAGATGCTCATTATATTCTTCAGAATTGGAATTATACCAGGCATAGACATGCAGTCCGTCCTCTGCCAAAGCTGCAGCCACATCATCCTGAGTGGATAGCGGATTGCTTCCTGTTATGGAAACCTCTGCTCCTCCTGCCTTCAAAACCTTTGCAAGATAGGCAGTCTTTGCTTCAAGATGTATTGACATTACAATTCTTTTTCCTGTGAAAGGCTTATTCTTTGTGAACTCTTCTTCTATCCTGGAAAGCACAGGCATATTTCTTTTAACCCATTCAATCTTTCTATGTCCCGAAGGAGCAAGTTTAATATCCCTAATGATATTGTTTTTCATCTATATAACCTCCCGTATTTTTGAATATTCATATGTATCAGTTGATAATATTATACTGTATCTACTGTAATAGGGTCAAAAAAAGAAAATGAGTGAAATCATCACTCATAATCATATTATCTTCCAAGGTCTCGATTAAACAATTGGCACCGTCTTCTTATCCCAAGCTTTATAAAAATGTTTTGCATATGCATCTTTACCGTGTTGACAGATAATCCCAGTTCCTTTGCTATCTCTTGATTTGATTCACCGGATAAGACCAATCGGGCAATCTCTTTTTCCCGAAGAGTGAGCAAGTCAAAATAAGGGTATTTGGATGTCATATCCACAGTGCTTCTATTTTCTAGTATTGATACTATTTCTAAAGCTAGTCTTCGGATTTCTATAATATCATTGGACTCTCCAATGGAAGTCACGAGATCAAGTATTCTTTCTTCATTCACCTTGATCATCCTTCCAAATTCTATATATTATTATTGTATCATTAATAAAATTTGGAATTCAAGTTATAATTTACATTACAATTAATTATTTAAAATATGGCTCTGCAATCATCATTATATCCGGATTAGTGCTTTTGGGAACCCTGTCACTGACTAAGTTCTGTATATATAAAGTTTTGATTTTGGGAATATCTATTTCAAAAGGTATGGATTCGCCTTTTTTTATGACAAGCTCCTTCAAAACCTTTCCCTGATAATCATTTTCCCTTATCTTGATGGTCACTTCATCGGTGGTATTATCCAAATCCTCCATACATGCTACACCGCCAAATTTCTGGTAATTCCCGTTAGGATGTACAAAACCGCTGAATTCATAATAACCCGCTGTTCCTGTGTAGACTATGCCCCATTTATACTCTTTACCATTGACAATAAGCTGGTTTTTGTCGATACTGTATTGGCTGGTATAATTATTAACATAGTCTTTCCCTTCTACCGGAATTCGATCCTTCTCCCCCAAGTACACGGTATGGGTCTTGCCATCATAGTCTACGGCAATAGAGAGAGCTTCGCCTATAGCTCTAACAGGAAGATAAGTTGTACTTTTATATATTATTGGCTTTATTTCCTTTCCATCAGCTCCTACAGGATTGAAATCTCTCCCATTTAACTTTATTTTCAGGCTGTAGTCAAGAAAAGCTTTGATTTCTTCCTGATTGCTTGCTCCCACGGCTCCAATAGTAATTCCCATTAGAAATACCAGACATATGAAAAACACCGTACATTTTTTGCTCATGTTATTACCCCCTGATTAATAATATCATTCACAGTTCAGGTCAAGTCAAAGACTCCACCTGAACTGCAATACTTCACCCTAAAAATCTTTGCTTATATGCCATCCCACAGAACCGCTTATATCTTTTATCACCAAGTCCACATGGTATCTTATTCTAGCATGGGCACTGAGGTGCCAGCCTGAACCCTCCTGGGCCACAAGCTGACCATTGGCGTTCAGCATCAGGCTTATTACTTCAAAACGTTTGCCAAGAGCTACCACGCCGCCTTCTATGCCGCCTTGGAGGTATGCACTAAGCCATAATTTTGTTTTATCATCTAAAGCCTCGCTGATGCCCAGCTCTCCTCCTACTGCCAAAAACCCTCTCACATAAACAATTCCAATATCAACGTGTCCCGTATCATAGCCTACATGAACCCTTGCCTTGATGTAGCTGTCATCAATGGACGAATTCCTTATAGCAAAGCCAAAACCAGCATCCAGGCCATGGAAAGATGCCATCATCATATCAGGATATCCCATATAGAACTCCCAATAGTCGGGGCATAATTCAAAGCCTGTGGTGCCGCTAACGGATAAGCCGAACATATCAGCACCCAAAAGGGCGATGCTCATTTTAAACAAACGGTTCTTATGATAATATCCTATTTTTGCTTCGCCGATGGGGCTAAGCGGATTTCCGGTAGTCAGTCCTGATATTGTTGTCGGCCCCCAAAATTGGCTGCTCATTTCAACTGTAGGGCCTTTTTCAACTATAAGGGCCGCATTCTTTAGTTCACCTATCTTATAACCTAATACTCTTACAGTGCTGTCAAAGGCTGCTGCAAACACATAATTACCGCTGTTTGATTTATTTACCTCCATCTTCTTAAGCGTACCCATCAAAGCTTGCTGCTGAAGAGGTATGTCAAAAGTACCGTCAGTTTTTGTTGGCATATCCATGTTGTAAGCAAACAGGCTGCCCATATTGAAGATTTCACCGAAGCCATATGGAATTCCCGGTCCTGTATAATAGGATGCCACTCCGAAGAAGTAACGGTCTCGCTTCCTATCAAAACCTATTCGTCCTTCAACCTTGAATGTTCCGTATTCCATTGAACTGAAGGCACTGCACAACATTTGAAGCTTATCCAGATCATACTCGACTACATCCTCCGGTACTCCTTCTAAAGCAGCGGTTTGCCCTGACTTTTTCGCTGAGATGGCAACTCCTTTTATATCCATAAAGTCATCAAAGTTGAGATTCATTTCTGATGCACAGTTCTCATATGAAATCTTAGGGCTGTTGAAAACTCCCTGGACCACTATTCTATCCGCATCCTTCTCGGTATTCATAGTCAGGTTATCAGATAACTGCATGCCTCCCCATAGAGTCATGGTAGTGTTATATGTCCTGCCGTAGTATTCATCCGGAGAAATACCGGTACCATCTCTCGTCTGAACAACCATGCTTAGGGGTTTTGAAATCAGAGATAATGCCCTTAGCTGTATTGGAAAGTCATGGAATTTTACCGTATATGGCTTGTTGAAGAGGGCTGTTCCGTAAACTCCCCTGCCTTCTTCACTTTCCAGCTTATTCATCTTATTATCTGCAGGAATTATCAGGTCGCTGAACGCCGCATTCATTAGCTTCAGCCCTTTTCCCCCGCCTTCCAGCACCAGATCCAAGGTTCCGTCAATATGCATGCCTAAATCATCCATATAACCGCCGTCAATCTGCACCTTCACCTGACCGTCTCCTGCAGGATCGAACTTATCTGTCTTGGCTATATTGCATACAAATAATCCTGATTTATCGTCTTTCATTAGTTTGACCTTGAGTCTTCGTTGGAATAATGGTACCCCTATATCAGCATCTATCTCAAGATCTGCCATATTGTTGTAAAGATCCAGCACTATATTCCTCACAATAACATCTTCATAGGTCCCAAGCTCTGACTCAAAATCGGCCGGAATGCCTTCGGGAGTATAGGCTTGATTCTGATAACAAAAACCGTTCTGGTCATACAAAAGCTCACCGGGTGATAGTGTGAAAGTTATTGGCTTGCCATTATCATCTTCTATATATTTAGTAGGCATGGATATATGTCCATGCTTTATAACAATGCCCATCCACTCAGGAATCTTTGTATCATCAGGTGACTGGCCTTGATAATATGAATCCCGTCTCAAATCCAGCGCCACTGTTCCCGGTGTTATACCCAGCTTCGCATCCTTTTGCTCTTCTTCTTGCTCCTTTGTTAATTTTCCAGCATCATAAAGGGGAACTCCTGAGGGTGTCATCATTGTATCCTGTATCATGAAGCCACAGCCATCCCAGTTGTTTACCCTGAATGGAACGGCAGAACAGCTTTCCTCCAATTCTCTGCTGTCAGGGAATATCAAAAGAGCATTGCTTTGCACCGACTGAGTCATATAGTATAAACAGCTGTCCAACAGGTCCTCGTACTGAGATGCTGAATCTTGGTTACCACTCATTAAGAAATCCAATATTTGCTGGTTTATCACTGTTTCCTGTGCTGGAGAATTAGGCTGCGGTGCTATTGAATCTACAAAAGTTTCAAAAGGGGTCAGAACTATCCCGTTGATATAGCTTCTGGCAGTATCCACCCGGCCGTCATTGTATACCAATTTGGAATCATTGGTCTTTATGCATAATCCTGCAGGTATAACCATCCTCATGGTGCGATTCACATCGATGGTAAATATGCCGTCAAGCCTGCCCTCCTGATCAAATGAGACCATTTCATAAGCGTAATGAAGACCTGTATTATCAATGGTCTCAAAGCCTAGATTGCTCTCAGCGATTCCCCTGTGCAAATTGATAAAGCCTGCACCATAAATATTTTCAAAAGAGCCAATAGTATTTTCTATTGATATTCCCGCCGTATTGCCTATATTTCCAAAATTCACGGTTATTTTCCCCAGTCCTTTAAAAATCAGATTCTGATAGTGGAAATAGGGAATGCTATATATATGGATAATACCTTTGGGATCCAGCTTGCTCTGATTAAATTCCAGCATTTTCAGATCTCCCATGATACTTCTTGAGGCCTTGCTGATAGACCCGCTTACTTTTGCATCACCTTCTGCCTTTAGCTCCAGCTCAGTAAAATATATGCCTGTATCGCCCAGGGTTACAGTACTCAATAATTCAGCAGAACCATCAGTGACGGTCTTATCCAGAGATACCTTTTTAATGGTAAGAGATACAGGTATAGAAAATTGTCCTACCACCAGCTTTCCTTCACCTTTGCCTGCTGATATTGCATCTTTAGGCACATTCTTGATCATAAAGCCGTTTAGTTTCAAATCAGTTGTTTCTGCAATGGTAGCATCAGGAATCTGCAGCTCTGGTTGGATCTGTAACTCCGGCTTTGGTGTAAACTCCGTTTCAGGCACATTTATTGCTGGTATCTTGGGTTCTGCCGTGGGTACTTCAGTTTGAACTGTTGGCTTCTTGGGTTCTATTGTTGGTGTATTGCTTTTAATCAAAGATGGAGATAAATCTCCATTAGAAGCTATCAATGTCTTTGAATTCAAGTCATCTATGCTTCCAATGGGAATCTTAAGCACATCTTTAGGAATCTCTTCTTTCTTGATTCCTGCTAATAATGGCTGGGAAAAATCTGATATATATCCTGCCGTATCTACAACCTTTACCTTATACCAGTTTTCCTCTCGTATGCTAGCTTGCTTATCCTTGAATTCTATCCGCTTCGCCGAGGGTTCACCTGGAATCAGGGAGCTGACCTGATAGTATTCCCCATCCTTTTCATTGCTGCGGTATACCAAATAGCCTGCAGTATTCATACCATTGATTTCATTTATTGTATACTCACTGCTATCCCTTTGGCTTAGATTAGGGTCCTTTGCAGCATCCCAGCTTATTGTCGGGAAATTCAAATCATTCCTTTCCCATTTCAGGTTGGTTACCGGCGGGAATGGCTGACCCTTGCGTGTGAAAACTGAAACCGGTTCAGGACGGTCAGAATGCAGATTGTCGTCATTTACTGCCTGAACAGTATATAAATATGTGCACCCGAAAACAGCTGTTTCATCATAGAAGGTCTTTTTCCCCGTAGGGTCCTCTCCCCTTGGAATAGTTATTTCCCCTACCTTGGTCCAGTTGATTCCTTCAGCCATATCCTTATCAAGGCTGCTGTAGGGTACTACCCCCAGAATACCGTATTCATCTGCAATAGCCTTAAAGGCACTAAGCTTGCTGGTTATAGATACACCTGACAAATTGCTTATGAAATCAGATCTGCCTGTCATCTGTGTCTTGAATCTGCTGGATATGCCAGCCGTAAATCCAGGTGTTTCAGTTGTAGTCATATCCAACAAGGCTGGTATTGTAAACGGAGCAGCAGATGCCACATATGCTTTTTCAGGCACACCTGATGAACCTTCCAATTTTGCAATAGTATCCCGGTACATATCCAGATTGAACATTTTGCTGAATAATTTCGGCTCTATGTCATTTAATTTTTTCAAATCCTTATCGAGGATGCTGGGAATTCTACACCTGTATATAATATATTTACTGGCATTGGCAACTCCCAGGAAATTTATCTGGTTAATTTCCTTTTTTGAAAAAGGAACCAGCATGGCAGGCGATTGAGGTGCTACAGTGGAAGGAACTCTGTATTTTGTAATTGCTCCATTTTCCGATTCCACTCCCCATACGCTTACCGAAACCACCTTGTAATAATAGTAGTGGGCAACAGTCTGATCTACCTTTTCACTATAAACTGTATTCTTGAGATTATCGGCCACCATACTCCACTTCAGCGCGGAAAGATTCTGATCATCTTCGAAGTATGGCACTTCTGCTCTATAGACCCTGAAGTAAGATACCTGAGGATCCTGGGGGCGATCCCAGTTCAGTTTTACCCATCCAGCAGGAATAAACTCACCAAAGGGTTTTAGTATATCTTCATAGGTTTTTTCAGGTATCAGACATATCATATAGATATATAAACGCCCGTTCTTCTTTTCTACAGTATCGATGCATTGATTGACATCAGTTTTAGCTGTTTTCAGCTTCCAGTCAAAGGCCTCCAATGCTTCCTCCTTGCTCATGTTGCGCAAGGCTTCCTTGGATATTCCGTCGGCATATGCTCTGTAAACAGCATATCCTGCAATACCTTCTCCTGTATAATGGTTCCAGGTAAAATCAAGAGATCCGGATTGGGAAACTTCATCGTTGGACAATACCACCATATCCAAAACATCCCTCGGATTTGGCAAGTTATCCAGTTCAATGTTCACCTGCTGAGGTGCTATTTTGTAGTCAGAACTTAAGGCATCGGACAGAGAAAAACCTATCCGTGGTTGAGTGCTTGTCTGAAGGGGCAGAACACCTGATATATCTGCTTTTTCAGTTCGCTTATACCTTTGGAAAAATCCAGGAGGAAGCTCTGTCTTGTCCTTTACAGCCTGATTGTGGTGCATCATGGCAGTAACATTGCTGGGATTCTTTGGTGGGGATTGTGTTGCATAACCCACCACTTTGAATTGAGACCACATGCTTTCATTTCCCCAGCTATCAAGAGCAGCAACCCAATACTTATAGTAATATCCGGGCTCAATAGTGCTATCCTGGTATATGACATCCACCCTATCCTCAGTATCAGGATTAATTGTAAACTGCCTTTTCTTCAAAGTCAGTGAATTTATTGGCTTCAAATTAATGACAGTTTGATTCGATAGTTCCAGTTCATCTACAAAGGACAAATAATCAATGCGATCCAATTCCTCCGGAATGCCGAAAACTCCATTGCCCTGTGCTTTACTTCGATATATTACAAATACATCCGTATCATCAGAAGTCCTGGCAATTGGCAAAGCAATACTTGCACTCCCTTTATTCTGCTCAAAAAGCTGTACATATCCTTTTGGAGTGCGACCGCTGATTCGTGTAGATAAAACAGGCTCTCCCAGAAAAGGCTGATCAGGAGGGGTAACCTTCTGAACCTTTATTTCCAGTTCCTCAGAAAAATCGCTTACTCTTCCGAAAATATCTAGGGCTTGAAGTCTATAGACCAGCTCATCCCCATTTCGCACATTCTTATCTTCGTAGAAAACAGGTGTTTCATAAAGTATACCGTCCTCTTCGGTATAAGATATAGCCACAGGTATGTCGTTGATGAGCGTGAAATTATCCTCTCCCTTCTTCTTACGCTCAATAAAGTAGCCGGATATGATGCTCCTGGAGTATTCCGATTCAGGAGCCTTCCACCTGAAAGATACCATGTTGTCAGCTCCATAGCCCATGAAATCCTTTGGAACTTCAACAGGCTCTTCCACGCCGTATTTCACAGTGACACTGTAGGAGCCATTTCCAACTATCCCTGCTCCTACCTGCTCAGGGGTTATTCTGCTGTTTTCTCCAATCAATGGTACCAGGGTGTATTTGACGCTGGCATTTAAGTCCATATGGATGTCCTCAAGATTATCCTCATATCCCAAACCGCTTTCATTGGCAAACTGTTGATTGACAAATGCATTTGTCATGATCATTTTTCTGGATTTTAAAAGCTTATCTATGATCATTTCCTTTTCTGATTTGGCTGCCTCTCTGGCAGGCTCGGTAATAAGTGTGTTTCCATGAAGCAAGGCTTTTCTCTCAGCAAGAGGAACAGGAATGGCCTTTATCTCATTCTTGAAGTGTATATCGTTTCTCTGGAATGCATCAATTTGAGGCATTCTTTCTTCAATGCTTCCAGGTTGGCTGAATAAGCTTTCCTTAATAAGCTTAAATTTTTGTTCTCCTGTTACCTTGGTATACTCAATAGAAGGCTTAACATCGCTGTATACCAGTTTGCTAAATTCGCTTACCGATTTCACCCCTATTTTTTTCATCTTGTCTGGATCAAGATTTGCATCTTTGTATAGCTCAACGATATAGGGAGAAAAATTATAATTTGAATTCTCTAGCTGTAAAATCCTAGTCATGCTCCCCAAACCTTGGGCTATTAACTCAGTTTTACCGTTTAATGTTCTGAATAGATTGTATCCTTTTTC
>ENA-OWOZ01001599-OWOZ01001599.1-bioreactor-metagenome-genome-assembly--contig:-NODE-1599-length-19988-cov-85.500427_pt1 | contig 19988 bp, 19 predicted proteins | sample MGYA00238140_ERZ651804 | MGnify/ENA primary metagenome ERZ651804 (study PRJEB26910, sample SAMN07631232) | bioreactor metagenome | isolation source: Switchgrass digestor | place: USA: Dartmouth... | reverse complement strand
AGCGGAATGATACTCGGTTCCGGTGCTACCGGTATTGTAATGGAAAGAGAGAGTGATGTCTTAAGAAGGGGAATGAACGGCATATGCCGTCTATTGGGAACTCATACCTTCAATACTGCAGGACATCAATCGAAGATTGATACCAAGAAACATTCCGTTGAGTTAGACCGGTTTATTACAAGAATGGAGAAAGAGTATAACTTTGACAGAAAAGAGATTGCTTCAAAACTGGTATACTGTTCCCATGAGACATACTCTCATAAACCGGGCTGCTCCTATATGGAAAAAGTCTCTTTGGAAAGCACTTTTGGCGAGAAATATAAAGAGATAAAGGTAATAAATACAAAGGGAATGACCGGTCATATAATGGGAGCGTCAATTGAAGAAGCGGTATCGGCTAAAGCGCTTCAATATCAGAAAATTCCTCCCGTTGTTAACTTTAAAGAAGAGGATCCTGAACTTTGCGGCCTCAATTTATCAAAGGGAGGAGAATATGAGTTTGAGTATGTTTTAAGAGCGGTAGCGGCCTTTGGCGGACAGGGCAATTATCATCTAATGCAGAGGATTGCAAAAGGAGATGAAAGAATTGTCGATGAAAGAGCCTATAGGGAATGGATAGAAAAAATTTCTTCAAAGGATGCAGAGCTGAAATATTGCGGCAGGATACTGGTGGCAGAAGAAAAGGGTGAGATTTTTGCAGCGGTAGAAGAGGGATATGTGGAAGCTGCGCCGGTAGCGGAAGCAGCAATAAAAAATACTGCTAAACAGTACAATAGTTCATCAAGTACTGATTTTGGCAAAGTCAGCATTAAGCCTTCTACTGTAATGAATCAGCAGCAAATTATTGATGAAGTTCTCTCAATTTACTCCAATGTGACGCAGTATCCTAAAGAAATGCTGGATTTATCAATGGAACTGGAAGCTGATTTGGGTGTGGATACAGTAAAGCAGGCAACCATATTTTCAATGATTGCTGAAAAATTTAATATAAATCAGATTGAAGGACAGGCTCTTTCAAATTTAAAAACCATTGGACAAATGATTGATTTTGTTATGCAAAATGCAAATGTTTCAGGTTCTTCCGTTGAAGTTAAAGGGCTAGAAAATGTCTCAAGAAATACAGAAGAAAATGACAGTAATAAGTTGAATTTACCAAATTTCGATTGCGAAACCGATGTACTTAATCTAATTTCCGAAATTACCCTATATCCCGTTGAGCTTCTGGAAAAAGATATGGAAATGGAAGCAGACTTGGGAATAGATACTGTAAAACAAGCAACCATATTTTCGATTTTAGGTGAAAAGTATGGAATCAATGAGGAAGTCGCCGGAAATATTTCTCAATACCGTACAATAGGAGCTCTTATTGATTTGGTAAAGCAAAACGTAAGCAGCAATAAGTCATTTTCGGATGCGGAACCTGTAAAAAAAATACCTGAAAAAAGCGATGTTATTAATCCGAGTATTTCACGGAATGTTTCTGTCCGGGAACAGGTAATGAGCATAATTGCCGAAATAACTCAGTATCCTGTGGAAATGCTGGAAGAGGACATGGAGATTGAAGCCGATTTGGGTATTGATACCATCAAGCAAGCCACTATTTTGTCAGAATTGAGTGCAAGGCTTGGTGTAAGTGAGGATGCAACCCCTAGTCCTTCACAGCTGAAAACCATTAAATCGATAATTGATGCTATAGAGAGCAATATTGGTGACAAAACCTCAAATAACGACAATGCTGAAGGAACTGATGCTGAAGATAAGAAAGGAACGTTTGAAGAAAAAAGCTTAACGGAAAGCGGAAGTATTGTAGGAAGGGAACTTAGCCTCCAATATCCGATAATTGTTGAAAAGGAGATTTGCAATAAAGATTTTGACCTCAAAGATAAAAAAATACTGGTAATAGGTGATAAGGCTGAAACTGTCAGAGAGTTCGCAAAATATTTGGAAAGCATATCCTCAAAGGTGAAAGAATTTATATTTGATGATATTTCGGATATCAATGGTTTGGAAAAACGAGCAGCAGATATTGTAGAGGCTTTAAGAGATGTTGAAGTTATATTGGATTTGGGACATTTAGGTGAGCATATTGATTTTGACAGTTTGTCGAAGGATAAGGAAGAGGAGCTGCTGTATATAAACAGCCTTCATAGGTTTGTTTTTTACAAGGAATTATCCAAAATAATTGAAAGGCCTTCCATACGCATTATGTGTGTAATTTCAGCGGATGGTTGTTTTGGATATAAGCAACAGGATAATTTTTTGACAGAACCTTTTTACGGTGCACTGTGCGGTTTTTATAAAGGGCTTCGCAGAGAATTTGCAAATTCAAAGGTTAAAATTTTGGATATTGGCAATATTAATGGTTCTGAATTGACAAAGGAAGTTTTTTCAATTGTTGCTGAGGAATTGGAGGAGAATTTCCTGGACTATGAGATAGGATATAACAGTGGCAAAAGAATTACTTTAAAACTTGCCAATGTGGATCGTTCTGAACTGGAATTGACTGAGAAGTTTGTGGGGGACCATTTTCTTGTCACAGGCGGAGGAAATGGAATAACAGCTGAAATTATTCGGGAGATTTCAAAGAATATAAAAGCAAGATTCTCAATTATCGGAAGAACTGCCATCCCTTCAGACATTGAAGAGCTTTCAAAACTAGATGAGGCAGCCCTTGATCAAAAAAAATTGGAAATACATGACCTACTTAAAAGAGAAGGAAAGAAAGCGACACCAACGGAAATTCAAAAAGAGTTTTCCAAAATAACCAAAGCTATTTCCGTTTACAAGCTTCTGAAGGAAATCAGAGAAAACGGAAGCGATGTCGAATACTACAGCTGTGATGTGTCGGATTATGAAAAACTTAAGGAAGTTATGGATAAAGCAGTATCTTGCTATGGGCCTGTTAATGTTATTATTCATGGTGCAGGTGTTGAAAAAAGCCGATTAATCGGTCAAAAATCAAAAGAGGAGTTTGATGAAATATTCTCTGTTAAAGCGAAAGGCATTTGCAATTTGTACCGTCTGGCAGATAAAAAGGCTTTAAAAGTGCTGATTGGATTTTCGTCCATATCCGGAAGGTTCGGAAATGAAGCACAGTTGGATTACTGTTCGGCAAACAGTTTCATAAACGGCTTTATATCCATGGTTAGATCCAAACATAAGGAAATAAGGGCATTAAGTATTGCATGGTCCGGATGGAAAGACCTGGGTATGGCATGGAGAAACGAGTTTGTTAAAGAAAACGCTGAGGGAATGGGACTTCATTTAATTGAACCGGAAAGGGCAAAGGCTGAATTTATGAAAATTTTAAACAGTAATGTAAATTTCAACGAAGTTGTTTTAAGTAAAGGGCTTGGAACGATGGTAGGTTCCGAAAAATGGCATGGAATTAAAAACAGTGTGCCTATGATAGATTGGGTGAGTGAAAAAGACGGAAAAATTAACAAAGTTTTCAAGGTGTTTTCCGTCAAAGCCGATCCCATAATAAACCATCACAGACTTGGAACTACACCAATTGTTCCTTTGGTAGCTTATCTTGAAATTGGTGCCGAGGTACACAGCTTAGTTTTCGGAAAAAGTGAACAGTATTGCTTTAAGGACGTGATGATTTATAAACCTTTGAAGCTTTTTAATGAGAAATCGCAAGAGTTGATAATGAAGATTGATGAAGCACCCGACAAATCTATTAATGCTGCATTGTACAATTACTTCAAACCGAAGATCGGTGACGGAAGAATGATGGAAATTGCTGAACTGAAGATATCGAATAAACTTGGAGAATATGAGTATTTAAATGAAATCAAAGATATAGAAAACGCCGGAATGAAAGAAGTGCTGCTATATGAATCGCTTGAACGGATGAGGAAAATCCATAGCAATGCCATACAGCTAGGACCGCTGTTTATGGATGAAAAATCAGCAAAAATAAATAAATATAAATGTAACGATTATGGGGTAGTATTGACGGTTGCTTTGTCCGAAGAGCAAATTAGAAATAAAAAGTATGACCTGCCGAATTTGCTGTTTAATCCGGCTTTTGCCGACACATTGATGCAGTCTTGCGGAGTCCATGCTGCTGAGGGAAGCGACAGAGTTTATCTTCCGTCGGAAATAGGCGAATTCGGACTTGTTCAGGTACCAAAAGAGCCGGGACTGTTTAAATCTTATGCTAAACTTATTAGGAGTAGCGATGAAGAAAAGATATACAATGTTATCCTGTACAATGACAGAGGAGAGGTCTGCTATTATGCAAAAGATGTAATTGTGAGGCGTATAAGCCAATGAATACCGAATATATGATTAATAGATGCTTAGAGTCAATAAATAAAGCCTATCCATTTGAGTTTCATGTGATTGATATGAGAAGGAAGGGAGAGAAGGATTTAAACCTTCTCTCTGTTCTTTCGGAAAGAGAGTTGGAACACCTTGAAACACTTAAAATTGAAAAAAACAGAATTCAATGGATATCGGGAAGATATGCAGTAAAATCTGCCCTGTTTAAATATAAACTGGACAGGGGGGTAATGATGGATCTTTCTTGCATCGATGTGTTGAAAAATGACGACTCTTCACCCTGTATTATACAATATCCCGAACTATGTTTGTCTATAACTCATTCTTTTCCCTATTGCATCGGATTAGTTTCAGACAATAAAATAGGAATAGATCTGGAAAGTACAGAAAGTAAAAAAGAATCGCTGATAAAGCATTTTTACACCTTAGAAGAGCAGCAGTTTTTGAACGGTTATGAAGGAAAGGATAATTACTGGGAACAGGCGATGATTTTATGGACAAGAAAAGAAGCAATATCGAAACTTTTCAAACTCGGTATGCGGATGAGCTTTAATAAACTATGTACCTTAAAGGATACAGTTGAAATGGATAATTGTTCAATTGCTCTTAAATCGTTTGTATGCGGCGAATTTGCCTTATCGGTAGCTGTTGCATATTGACATAAAAATTGTTTATATAACTTATTATAGCTCAATTGGTATGAAATATAATTGAACTTTAACTTCCTTATTCGGCTTGTAATATGGCTTGCAGTATGATATTTTAGGTATATAAAATTAAATATTTTGGAAGGATGGTAGTGTATGGAGACAATGATGCCTCTGATATTAACGTTGTTACCTATTGCGGTAATTTTATTTATGCTTATAATCTGGAAAAAACCAGCAGATATAAGCGGAATAGCAGGATGGATTCTTATTTCGGCTATTGCAATGATTTTCTTTAAGACTTCACCGGAAGTTATAGTCCGTTCAACAGCAGCAGGATTTATTAAATCGTTTCCGGTTTCGCTGATTGTTGCAACTTCACTTCTTCAGATGGCTTTCATGGAAAAAACAGGAGCTTTAAAAAGGGTTATTATTTTTATGAAGACAATAGCAATTGACGATAAAGCAGTTCAGATAATGATGCTAAGTATCGGGTTTGGAACTTTGATGGTAGCAGTAGGGGCAACTCCGGTATCCATTCTTCCGCCGATTCTTATTGCTATGGGCTATTCCACTTATGTTTCTATTGCGTTGCCGGCTATAGGGTATGATTCATTGTGTACATATGCACTGTTAGGTGCACCTGTGGTGGTCTTTTATGATGTGGCAAACAGTTTTATTTCAAAGAATAATTTAGGCCCCGAATTGTCTTTAGCTCAGATAGGAAGCGTATTCTTTATGTTCTTGCCGGTTGTTTCAACATTGATAGGTTTTTGTATGTTATGGATAGTAGGTAAATGGGAAGGCATAAAACAAGGATGGCTTCCATGCATTATAACAGGGATGGTAATAGGAATTGTTTCCTTTTTTACAAATAAATTTGAGAACCTTGTTACTTTGACTGGGGTTCTGGCAGGTATAGCTGTAATCGCAGTAATGGCATTGTATCTTAAGCTAAGGGGCAAAAAGGTTATTGACAGAAGCAAGCTTACTGAGGAAGAGTTGCAATATGAAAAAATTTTTCCTCTCTGGAAAGCATTTATGCCGTGGATTATTTTGATTGTTTTGATTTTGGCACTAAATATTCCCAAAAGTATTTTTGATTTTTTGTATAAAGATATGACTATGCCTATAAAAGGACTTTCTGCAGATTTTAATGAAGTAATAAAGACCAGAATTTTATGGAATGCTTATACCTGGATTTTTGTAAGTGTGATATTGTCAATGTTTTTTATACGTCCTAAAGCATCTCAAATTAAAGAAACATTGCTGGTTTGGAAAAAAAGAGCACCAAGACCTGTATTTTCAGCAGCTATTTTCTTTGCCATCGGTGAAATTATGAATATGTCCGGTTTTAGTATATCAGAACAGGCTTATACGGTAAAAAGTATGGTACAGGTATTGGCAAATGCATCATCAAGTATATTCCAGGGAGCATATGGCTTTATAGTAGGTTTCATAGGGTTGTTCGGAGGATTTATAACAGGAAGTGAAGCATCAACAATAGCTATGTTTGCTAAATACACAATGACAACCGCTAAAGATTTGAATATGGGAATAACCGGTGTGGTAATTGTAACTGCTGCTCTGGCTTTTGGAGGCGGACTGGCAAGTGTTATATCTCCTTCAAAGCTTCAGAATGCAGCTGCTTCAATAGATAAATTGGGTGAAGAGAATAAAGTTATAAGAGTTGCTTTTGTATTTTCATTAATTCTTACAACTGTTACTTCCATATTTGCACTAATATTTCTTAATACTGTTAAGTCAATAATTTAAGTTGTATCAGCTTTCCAATTTCAAAATAAATTTATATTACTTTAAAATGCTTAAGTACCGAGTTGCAGACAAAATGCAGCTCGGTACATTTGTATTTATATATAATAGGCTATATGAAATATTTCTGTAAAGAAAATGAAACAATAATGTAATTGTTTTCCAGAATAATCATTGATATTATAATAATATATTTATAAAATATACTTTTTTACTAATTGTTGAAAAATTAATGTTTTATTTCTAAAAAGTCGTTTTTGATAATGGTAGGTATAATTTAATTTTGTAAAAACCCGCTTTTTTTATATATGGTATATAAAAATCGCTTTAGCTTTATTTTTATAAAAAAACAGGAGATGAAAATTCCCCCTTACTCCTGTTTTTTCTTGCAAAATTTTCTATTTAAAATGCAATTTTAATTTAGTATAAATCCAAATTATTTAAGCAATTAACAAAAATATTTTCGTTTTCTGAGTTTAAAAGCATAAATTGCATAATCTTGATTTTTATCCTGCAAAAATGTAATATATAAAAGGGTGGTATTAAAAAATGGATTTATTACAGCTGTAATTGGCAATAAATCTTCTGTTTGTTTAAATTTCAAAGAAGAAAGATTGTTTATAAACCTTGCTGGAAATAATATGAATAATTAGTATTATAAAAATGTTTATATTTAATTGGAGGTTTCGATGGATACGGATGATAAACTTGAATTAAAAGCAAAAGTTCAAGTGGAGAGTAATATTGAACTGTATAAAGTTGTAGATTTCCTCAATAAAAATCTTAAGGATAAAAATTTAATTTTTGGATTAAGTAAAGAAAATGATAAAATGACAATCTCAATTTATGAAACTTAATTGCTTGAAGTCAGGCAGTGTTATTAAAATTATATAAAAACTCTTTTATATGCGACAAATCGTTAAAAATTATCCTTATTTAAGTCACAGCAATTTTTAAAAAGCAGAATTTTAAAAGAGGAGAAAAGCAATGGAGAATAAAAACATTGATTTGATTAAAAAAATACAGTCAAGTATTCCTGATTTTAGTAAAGGCCAAAAGCGAATTGCTAATTTTATTATTAATCACTATGACAAAGCTGCCTTTATGACAGCTGCCAAATTGGGAGAAGAAGTAGGTGTCAGCGAATCTACTGTTGTAAGGTTTGCCAATGAGATTGGTTTTGACGGATATCCGAAACTTCAGAAAGTTTTAAAAGAACTAATAAAAAGTAAACTGACTTCCGTTCAGCGTATGGAGGTATCTTCAAACAGGATTAGTGAAGACAATATATTAAAAAGTGTACTCCAGGCCGATATGGAAAAAATAAAGCTGACCCTTGAGGAATTGGATATCAATACTTTCAACGAAGTTGTGGAAAGTATTTTAAATGCCAGAAAAATATATATTTTAGGGGTACGTAGCTCGGCGCCGCTTGCCAGCTTTTTAGGGTTCTATTTTAACTTGATATTTGACAATGTGAGACTGGTGCACACTACCAGTGTTAGCGAAATGTTTGAACAGATTATTCATGCATCTGAAGATGATGTAATAATAGGAATTAGCTTTCCGAGATATTCCAAAAGAACCATTAGTGCTTTAAAATTCGGCAAGAGCCGTGGAGCTACTGTAATATCCATTACAGACAGTAAAGAATCTCCTCTGGCACTCTGTTCCGACCATTCTCTTATAGCCAGAAGTGATATGGCTTCCTTTGTAGATTCATTGGTTGCACCTTTAAGTGTCATAAATGCTTTGATAGTTGCAATAGGTATGAGAAGGAAGCAGCAGATTTATGATACTTTTGAGAATTTGGAAAAAATATGGGAAGAGTATCAGGTTTACGAAAAATATGATGAAGAGAATGAATCAAAGATTAGAAAGGAAGACTGACGGATAGTGTCAAAAATTTACCTTGTGCGTCATGGAGAAACCGATTGGAATAAGGAAGACAGATGTCAGGGATGTATAGATACAGATCTTAACAGTGTAGGTATTCGACAAGCAGAACTCGTAGCAGAAAGACTTTTGAGAGAAGAAATCCATGTCATTTATTGCAGTAATCTGAAAAGGGCGTACAGGACAGCGCAAATTATTGCAGAAAAGACCGGATTGAATGTAATAAAGAGTGAAGCTCTCAACGAGATAAGCTTTGGAGAATGGGAAGGACTTACTTTTGAAGAAATCAGAAAAAGAAACGACTATGATTATAATACTTGGAGATTATCACCCCATACTGCTGTTTTTCCAGGTGAAGGCAGTTTGGATAAAGTGTATAACCGTGTAATGAAGTATGTTGATGAAATAATTATAAGAAATTCGGGGAAAAATATTCTTATAGTTTCCCATGGAGGAGTAATAAAACTTATAATTTTGGGACTTTTAGGTATAGGGCTTGAAGCTTACAACAAGTTTTATATTGCAAACACTTCAGTAAGTATAGTACATATTGATAAAGACAAAAGGTATTTGAGAACATTAAACGATACTTGCCATGTCGGAAGTGTTTTGGAAAGAAAAAATTATTAAAGGTTAAGAGACAGATTTTTGGCTAAGGTATTACAATAAATATTTTATTAGGTTAATTATGAAATAATATAGGAATATTCATAAAAATAAAAATGGATACGAGGGGAAAGAATGGGTAAAAAAGTTGTGGTTGTGGGTGGAGGCCCTGCGGGCATACTTGCTGCAGGAAAGGCAGCGGAACTTGGCAAAGATGTTATTCTGCTTGAAAAGAATGACAGATTGGGAAAGAAAATTTTGATTTCGGGTAAAGGAAGATGTAATATTACCAATAATACCGATATTGAAGGGTTGATTGAGAATATTCCCGGAAACGGGAATTTTTTGTATTCTGCTTTTTATACATTTTCCAATACTGATTTACTGGACTTTTTACATAGATATGGTCTTGAAACGAAAGTTGAAAGAGGGGGCAGGGTGTTTCCGGTTTCCGACAGGGCTAAAGATGTGGTCGATACCCTTATGAAATATCTGAAAGATACTGGAGTTAAAATTCTTTATAATTCGCCGGTATCGGATATAATTGCAGAAAACGGTGCCGTTAGCGGGGTAATGCTTAAAGATGGTCAAAAGATAAAGTGCGATTCTGTGATTTTGGCAACAGGCGGAGCATCGTACAAAGGTACCGGATCAACCGGTGACGGTTATAGAATGGCAAAAAAGCTGGGACACAATATAATTAAGCTGCGTCCGTCTCTTGTACCGCTGGTAGTTTCAGAAAATTGGGTTGGCGAGCTTCAGGGTCTTTCATTAAAAAATGTATCTATAACACTCGTAAATGAAAAAGGAAAAAAAGTCTACTCCGATTTTGGAGAAATGCTTTTTACCCATTATGGCGTTTCGGGGCCGATAATTTTAAGTGCAAGCAGGCATATCCTTGATTATGACTTTAAGGGTATTACTTTATTAATAGATTTAAAGCCGGCTCTTACCGAAGAAAAGTTGGACGAAAGGATACAAAGAGATTTTGAGAAGTTTTCCAGAAAGCAGTTTAAAAATGCATTGGACGAACTTCTTCCAAAAAAATTAATACCTGTAGTTATTCGGCTTTCGGAAATTCCTCCCGATAAATTTGTAAACCAGATTACAAAAGAGGAAAGAAGAAATTTAGTCAGGGTACTAAAAAAATTTACATTGACAATTAACGGGTCAAGACCTATTGATGAAGCAATTGTTACAGCAGGCGGCGTGTCAACCGATGAAATAAACCCTTCGACTATGGAATCAAAATTAATCAAAGGGCTTTATTTTGCAGGAGAAATTATAGATGTAGATGCTTATACTGGTGGTTTTAATCTTACTATTGCCTTTTCCACAGGGTATCTTGCCGGAAGCAGTTGCTAAGTAAGTTTAGTTTCTACATGTTTTGATTGTGTATGTTTTATTCCGGATTAGTTTTTCTCATTAATCATGCCTATTTCTTTATTAACGGGCAATGGATTATGTAAATCCCATTGCTCGTTAAATGTATAATTGACTTTATACTTATCAGATGAAAGATTAGTTTTCATTTTTCTTTAACTTTTGTTTAATAGAACATCAATGGTTTGCAAGAAATTAGTTTTGAAACATTCCAATTAATTATATAAACTTTGTACTTTTGAAATAAATTTTTAAAAAAGTGATTCCGGCAAATGTGAGTTATTTTGCGTTGATTATTACAGTATTTTGACAAAATCCTGCTATTATTTATAGCGGGATTTTATGTTGGATTGAAATTTAAAAGAATAACAGGTGGTGGCTAAATGATATCAATAAGAAATATATGGGCAGCTGATTCGGAAAAGTTTTTAAATATGCTGAAAAAGCTGGATAAAGAAACAGACTTTATGATGTATGAACCCGATGAGAGAAAAACAACACCTGAAGAAATGACTCAAAGAATTAATGAAAGCATAAGTAATTCATCATTATTAATTGTTGCCGAAGACAACTCTGAAATTGTCGGTTTTTTGTCAGCGGATAGGGGATTTGCCAACAGAATAAAGCATAGTACATATATAGCTGCAGGAATACTTAAAGAATATCATGGTCAGGGAATTGGAACAAGTCTTTTTAACAAGTTGATGGAATAGGCTGAAAGGAATGGAATCACAAGACTTGAATTGACAGTAATGACAAACAATGAAAGGGCAATAAATCTATATAAAAAATTTGTTTTTGAGACTGAGGGTGTCAGAAAAAATTCTATGAAGGTTGACGGTAAGTATATAGATGAATACTATATGGCAAAGGTCAAAGCATAAAGGATTAAATAGTTTTGAAAACAACTTTGGAAAAAGTGCATAAGTTTATTTCATTAGCCATGTTTATGGCTTTTTTTATAGTTTGGAGCATAAAAAACGAAGGTGCAATCAACTATTCAAAGCGTATTTTTTTAGTCATTTTAGCATAATATTTCTATAGCGGTGATTATATTAATTATATGTGCAAACTTCTATTATGAACATATTGATTACCATAGAAATGCTTGGGGGAGATGATTGTAATGAAGGTTATTGTATTCAGAGCCAGGAAGGAAAGGAAAAGAAGAAGTGAAAATATGGCGAAGAGGTTGATAAACTTCGGTTTTGAAAAAATTCTTTTCTTTACATTCGTATGCTTGTTCATTGCTATTGTTTTTATACAGGGAACCTTACTTAACCCTTCGTTAAGAAGTTATCTTGTAAAGGATGATGAAGTAAACGGAAGACCTTTAGGTGAGGAAGAATATTTGTACAAGGAAGGTGAAATATCCATTGCGCTTTTGGCAAGCGAAAGCAACGAGGATCTGAAGCTGCTGGTAAATGGAGAAGAAGTTGCCGTATTCAATCAAAATCTTGTTACCATTCCGGTAAAGGATGGAGATGTGGTAGAAGTTGATGCAAGCTCAACAGATCAGGAAGCAGTACTTGAAATTATTTCAGCCAGTGAAAATATATCGGGAGTAGAAGTTGGAAAAAGAATTAAAGTTAATTCCAACATAGAAGAGATAACTCGTATTTCAATAAAAGAATAAATTACACTTATACCGTATAATTTTTTATTGTCTTGAAACAACTATTACTATATAATATATAAGGTGGTTTCAAAAAACGTAGGAATCTTCATATTAAAAAGAATTCTATTAAAACGTAATATTAAAATTAAGTATTTTATATGATAAAATTGATGCATTTCTCTCGGGTAGTAATTTTTTTGATTTTCAAATATAACTTGAGGGGAAGTAGCAGATAGATATTTCTTGAAGTTTTTGAAATCACTTATTATAATACCACTAATACACGGGATGGAAAAAATATGAGTAAGGAACCACGCGATAATAAATCCTTTGGAAGTAAAGAGATAGCATCGGCAGCTATAAAAATTGCCTTAACAGCCGACAGGCAGGAGGAAAAGGCATATCAGAGCGACTTTCTTAAAGAGGGCATACATACTTGTGCCGTTGATTATGGAGGAGAATTTATAACTTCTGTTATGAAAATAGTGGAAAGAGCTGTAGTTTCCGCTAAAAGAGAGGGAGTTATTGCTGAAAGTCATACTGAAGAAGGTGCAGTTGCAGGTGCTACAAGAGAAGCTCTGTCCCAGATAATGCCTAAGGCAATCGGGCTGAATGTCGGAGGCAAAATTGGAATAGCAAGATATAAGAATCATATTAGTGTAGCTATATTTTTTGGAATTGGTTTGCTTCATTTGAATGAAGTATCTATAGGACTTGGCCATAGAGTTGTATAATGTAGTATGGTATAACGGGAGGAAATGACTATGGTTAGAGCAATTAGAGGTGCTACAACTGTTGAAAATAATGATGCAGTTGAAATCCTCAGAGAAACTGAAAAATTACTTGTTGAAATATATGAAAAAAATAAATTGAAAGAAGAAGACATAATTAGTATAATTTTCACTGTAACCAGTGATTTAAATGCGACCTTTCCGGCAGTCGCTGCCAGAAATCTGGGTTGGACAAGCATTGCATTAATGTGTACCAATGAAATTTCGGTACCCGGAAGTCTTGAAAAATGTATTCGGGTTTTGATGCATATAAATACCGATAAGAGAAATGATGAAATTAAACATATATATTTAAACAATGCTAAAGTATTAAGACCGGATATAGTAAGTGATTAATTTTTTACCGGAACTGCAATTAATGTTTATGTACATAATATTATTACTATAAATTTAAATTCAGGAGTTTCAGAATGGATAGCAGCAAAAGAATTAGTATTGCAATAGACGGACCTGCAGGTGCAGGAAAAAGTACAATTGCAAAAATGATTTCAAAAAAACTGAAAATTGTGTATTTAGATACCGGAGCTATGTACAGAGCTGTAGCTCTAAAAGCCATTAGACAGAATATAGATACACGTGATGAAGAAAAATTATCAAAATTAGTAAAGGATATAAATATAGAAGTCAGGCACATAAATGAAGAACAGAGAATATACTTGGATGGAGAAGATGTAACCAACTTAATCAGGACACCTGAGATATCTATAGGTGCATCTAATGTAGCGGTCATACCTGAAGTTAGATTAAAGATGGTTGAACTTCAGCGTGAAATAGCTTCCAAATGCAGTGTTGTAATGGATGGCCGTGATATCGGCACATATGTGCTACCTAACGCAACATTGAAAATATTTCTTACTGCATCTATTGAAGAAAGAGCAAAAAGAAGGTATAATGAACAATTGTTGAAAGGTATTACTGATGTTTCCTTAGAAGATGTAAAAAATGATATCCTATACCGTGACAAGAATGACAGCAGCAGAGCCTTTGCACCTTTAGCAAAAGCCGAAGATGCTGTTGAATTGGATACCACAAATATGAGTATAGAAGAAGTAGTTAATAAAATATTAGGACTGATAGAGGACCAATGCTAATCAATATTTTTAGAGGATTTGTGACAATTGTTTTTACGGTTTTTTACAGAGTAGAAGTAATCGGCAAGGAAAACGTGCCGGAAAGCGGGCCGTTAATTTTATGTGCAAATCACAACGGCGAATTGGATATGTTTTTTATTGGCTACAAAATTAAGAGACTGGTACGATATATGGCCAAGGAAGAGCTTTTCAAAAACCCGTTGTTAGCCAAATTTATTACCTGGTTGGGTGCTTTTCCGGTAAAAAGAGGCAAAGGTGATGTAGAAGCTATAAAAACCTCTTTGCGTATACTGGAAAATAATGAGGTTTTAGGTATTTTCCCTGAAGGCACCAGGATGAAAAATAAAGATGCCAAATCGGTTAGAATTAAACCAGGTGTGGCACTGATAGCACAAAAATCCGGTGCACCGATTATTCCGGTAGCTGTTTCAGGAAGATACAGACCTTTCAGTAAAATAAAAGTTGTATTTGGCAAGCCATTTAGACTTGATTTGGATAAAGATAAGAAATATACTAATAGTGAATTGGTTGAGATTGCAAAAGACATTATGTCAAAAGTATATGCTCTTATGGAGGAAAAATAGTTGGAAATTATTCTTGCAGAGTCAGCAGGTTTTTGTTTTGGAGTCAGTAATGCAGTAAAACTTGTTAATGAACTGACAGAAAAAGAAAAGTCAGGAATTTATACTTATGGACCTATAATCCATAATGACCAGGTTGTAGAGCAATTGAGAAAAAAAGGTGTTGAGTCCATTGACAATATTGATGATGCAATATCAGGGCGACACATAGTTATAAGAGCTCATGGTGTTGCACCTCAAATATATGAAGATATAAAAAACAAAGGTTTGATACTGAACGATGCCACCTGTCCGTATGTAAAAAAGATACATAACCTGGTAAATAAAAAATGTAAGGAAGGTTATGATATTATAATAGTTGGAGATAAGAATCATCCTGAGGTAATAGGAATTAGCGGATGGTGTGAAAATAAGTCAAGTGTGGTTGACAGCATTGCAGACGTGGACAAGCTGGATATTAAAAACGACAAAATATGTGTTGTAGCTCAAACAACATTGTCAAGAAAAAAGTGGGAAGAGACAGTAGAATACATTGAAAAAAAATACGGCAATGTTGTAAAATATGATACAATCTGCAGTGCAACAAGCAAGCGTCAGGATGAAGTTGATGAAATATCTAAAAAAGTGGATATGATGATAATAATAGGGGGCAAACACAGCTCAAATACACAGAAATTATATGAAATAAGTAAGAGAAATTGTCCTCTGACATATAAAGTTGAAACTTCCGGTGAATTGCCACCGGTAGATATAAAAAAAATAAAAAAAATAGGTATTTCTGCCGGAGCGTCAACACCGGAATGGGTAATTGAGGAGGTTATAAAAAAAATGAGTGATTTAAACAATAAACAAAGGGTCGATATGAATGAACAAGAAAGTGAAATGAGTTTTGCAGATGCTTTCGAAAAGTCAATGGTAACTTTGAGAGATGGTGACGTAGTTACCGGGAAGGTCATAGGTTATAATAATAAAGAAATATTTGTTGACCTTGGATATAAATCGGATGGAATAATTCCTATTGAAGAATACACCGACGAGCCTGACTTTAAAATTGCAGATGAAGTAAAAGTCGGTGACGAAATTGAAGTATATGTAAAAAAGGTGAATGACGGAGAAGGCAATGTATTGTTGTCTAAAAAATATCTGGATGCTTTAAAAGCCTGGGATGATATCGAAAAAGCATACGAGAACAAGACACCTGTAAGAGCAATTGTTATAGAAGTTGTTAATGGCGGTGTTATGGCAAGTGCAAAAGGTGTAAGAATTTTTGTTCCTGCTTCACAAATCAGCGATAAGTATGTAAAAGATCTTAACGAATTTTTAAAGAAACCGATTAATGTAAGAATTATTGAATTCAATGAGAAAAAGCGCAAGCTTGTAGGTTCAGCAAGAGTTATTCTCGAAGAGGAAAAGGAAAAGAAATTAAAAGAATTCTGGGCTAATGTTGAAGTAGGAAAAATTTATAACGGTGTAGTTAAGAGCCTTACAGACTTTGGTGCATTTGTTGATATAGGCGGCGTGGACGGACTGATTCACAAATCAGAGCTTTCCTGGTCTCGAATCAAACATCCGTCGGAAGTTTTAAAGGTTGGCGATAATGTACAGGTAACCATACTGGATTTAGACAAGGAAAAAGGAAAAATATCTTTAGGTTATAGAAAGACAGAAGACAATCCATGGTATAAAGCTGCTCAGAAATATAATGTTGGAGATGTTGTTAAAGTTAAAGTTGTAAGATTTGCATCCTTCGGTGCGTTTGTAGAGCTTGAAGAAGGTATTGACGGACTCGTTCATATTTCACAAATTTCTACAAAAAGACTTGCAAAGCCTGAAGATGTTCTAACTGCAGGAATGATGGTTGACGCAAAGATTATTGAATTTGATAAGGAAAACAAAAAAATTAGCCTTAGCATCAAAGAAGTAAAGCCAATAGACCCTGTTACAGAAGAAACTTCTGCTCCAGCAGAAAATTCTGAAGGTGAAAATGCTGAGGAGCCTACAGAACATAAAGAAGAAATGGATGTTACATTAGGAGATATTATTAAGAAGGATGAATAAACAATTGATCGATATTTAAGATAATAACATCAGATGCTTTGTAACTTTATATTTATATTTCAAATTGAAATAAAGGAATGATTCATAGAATTAAATTATGAATTGTTCCTTTAATATTTTTATATTATAATTTATTAATTGTATTTTTATATTGCGATAATGATTAAATCTGTTAAATAAGAATAAGTAAACTGAAGTAATACTAAAGTAATTTGAGATAATCCTGAAAAACATAAAAAAATACATAAATAGTATTGACTTTTAGGCTAAACGTGCTAAAATGAATTCTGTTGTAATTTTAAAAGCTTTATTACAAAGCTTGCATTAATTGAAAATAATATGTAATTAATTAAAATTCTGTATTAGTCTTATTTGCCGATTATCGGTTATATTAAAACTTGCATATTGAGCTCAAGTTTAATATAAAAAAATAACATGAGTTCAAAATAATAGAAAGGTTGTTGATATTTTTTATTTTGAAGGAGGAACTTAAAATGCATACTTTGGGGCGTCATATTCTGGCAGAAATTTACGGGTGCGATCCGTCAATTCTAAATAATCGCAACCTAATTGAAAAAATTATGGTGGAGGCCGCACTTGAAGCAGGTGCTGAAGTTAGGGAAGTAGCATTCCACAAATTCAGTCCGCAGGGAGTAAGCGGTGTTGTGGTTATATCAGAATCACATTTGGCAATTCATACATGGCCCGAACTGGGTTATGCGGCAGTAGATGTATTTACATGCGGTCAAACAATAAATCCGTGGGATGCTTGTAACTACTTAACTGAGCATTTTAAAGCTGAGCATATGACTGCAACCGAGGTGAAACGAGGTATTTTCGAAGAACCTGTTAAAGTTGCAAACTTATAGTTTTAAAATAGATCAACAAAAAAACGTACATACTGTACGTTTTTTTGTCTTTAAATTCAGCCGGTCTTTTTTAATCTTTATTTTTTTATTGCATTATGCTAAAATAATCATATGATTTTCTTAAGTTTATTTATAGTTTCTGTTTTTTAAGCCATTTTTGCATGAAAGCTTGTCAAAAATATAAATTCTTAACAAACACAAAATGAAATCTAGCTTTTTGAATGACGTTAAAGGAGAGAATATGGAGAGGACATTAGTTATCTTAAAACCGGATGCCGTTAGAAGAAAACTCATCGGTGAAATCATTTCCAGGTTTGAGAAAAAGAATCTTACCATTGATCAAATGAAAATTATCAATATCGATAGGGAATTGGCACTAGAGCATTATGCCCATGTGAAGGGGTATTCTTTCTTCGAGGATATGATAAACTATATTACATCGGGACCGGTTGTAGTTATGATAATAAGCGGCGAAAATGCTGTAACTGCAGTTAGGAATTTGGTTGGTAAAACCAATTGCTTAGAATCCCCACCGGGAACCATCCGCGGTGATTATGGATTTCATAGGTTTGAAAATTTAATACATGCTTCCGATTCGGTAGAGAGTGCGGAGTTAGAGATAAAAAGGTTTTTTTCATCCTAATTTCATGGCTGTAAATGTTAATTCCATACATTTAGATTCAAAGTTGTGATAACAAATTTAAAAATATAGTTAAAAAGAAATTAAGAATGGAGAATGCTCCCATGCCAATGGATTATGAAGGCTTTAAAAAGGAAATATATAAAATTTCGGGCATTGACCTTAGTTCATACAAAGAAAAGCAGATGAAAAGAAGGTTGGACTCTCTTATAAGTAAAAATAACTTCAACGGTTATGCACAATACGTTGAGGAATTAAAGGTTAATAAAAAGCTGTATGATGAGTTTATTAACTTTATGACTATTAATGTCTCTGAATTTTTTAGAAATCCTGAACAGTGGATTAAACTGAAGACTAATATACTTCCTATGTTACTTAATTACAATAAAGATCTTAAGATATGGAGTGCAGCGTGTTCAAGCGGAGATGAACCTTATACTTTGGTTATGCTGCTGAGTGAATTTTTACCGTTGGAAAAGATAAAAATACTTGCAACGGATATTGATAAGGATATACTTGAAAAAGCTAAAAAAGGTGAGTATTCCGAAAAAAGTGTGGCAAATGTTCCTGCTGAATATATGAAGAAGTATTTTAATTTTGATGGGAATTTGTATAAGATAAAGGATGAGATAAAAAGGTGTGTTGAATTTAAACAGCATAACCTGCTGGCAGACCCATATCCCAAAAATTGTGATCTTATTGTGTGCAGAAATGTTTTGATATATTTTACTGAGGAAGCAAAAGTCGAAATATACAAGAAGTTTAACAATGCGCTAAAAGTAGGAGGCATACTTTTTGTCGGAAGCACGGAACAGATAATATTTTATAATAAATATAATTTTAGGCCTATCCAAACTTTTTTTTATCAGAAGGAAAAAGATCTGGAACAATAAAATAAATCTTATAGCGATATTCTGAAAGGAGAGACGCATGAAAAGAAGGATAATTGCCTGGTGTTTGTTAATTGGTTTTGTACTGTTACTGTTGAATATACTAATCTTTAAAAAATTTTTGCAAGCCAGTTTTTTTGTATATATTGTTATATGTGCATATTTTTTGATGACCAGAAATCAGAAAAGTTATTAATGGTTTTAAAAATTTTTACTTAATCATAAAAAGAGTAAAATGCAGCATACTGATATATTGAGGACTTAAGAATTTGTGTTGAATATTGATTCCACCTTCTGCTAATACTTATAGTAGGAGGTGGTTTTTATTGTAGTAGCAGTTCAACAGGGACTGGACGATATAAAATCCGGACTTAGAGAAAAAGGGTTTGAAGTGGTAGATTTAGAGACTTATAATTATCCCATTGATGCAATTGTATATGAAGGAAACAGTTTCCAAATTTCGTACATTTCAAGAAATAATATGCCTGAAATGACTATGGGAAAAAGAGGCAATTACGGTGTGTTTATAGTCAATTCTCTCGGAAAAACTATTGATGAGATAGCAGATATGCTTAATACAAGATATTATAGTCCTCTTTTTTAAAATAATACTGACTGAATTCTGTGAGAACACATGCAGTTTGTGAAAAGAATATTGAAGTAAATACTTATTTCGGATTGAACGCACGATAAATTTTCAACAGGTATTGTGCGTTCAATGGATTTAATATGTATAATAAATCAGGCACTTGTATTATAAAATAAAAAATCCGATTTTTTTTTTAAATTGCAATATTAAATGCAACACCTATAGTAGAAATCATTTTTTGTTTAGGTGGTAAATCCACAATA
>ENA-OWOZ01001596-OWOZ01001596.1-bioreactor-metagenome-genome-assembly--contig:-NODE-1596-length-20003-cov-3.152866_pt1 | contig 20003 bp, 21 predicted proteins | sample MGYA00238140_ERZ651804 | MGnify/ENA primary metagenome ERZ651804 (study PRJEB26910, sample SAMN07631232) | bioreactor metagenome | isolation source: Switchgrass digestor | place: USA: Dartmouth... | reverse complement strand
CCTCATAGGTACGCTAGAAACGCAAGAATCAATCAAAGCATACGGAGTACCTGCTGGTTTCAATTCCTCATAGGTACGCTAGAAACCCCTATGGAGATTAGGCGCATAAAGCGCCCAACCTCGTTTCAATTCCTCATAGGTACGCTAGAAACTCAAGAGGGGCACTTTATGTGTCATCTTGTGAAGATGTTTCAATTCCTCATAGGTACGCTAGAAACTATTTTTAAATAAACAAATTCTTTTTGCTTTACAGCGTCAAAGGCTTGTTGTTATGGGATTTTCCGGGTATCTGTTCAGCGTGTTAAAAATTACTATCAACTATCTTGAATTAACTAGCTGTTTATTATATTTTAGCATATATTTTCTAAAAAACCCGTTAATATAAGAAAAAACAGCGACAAAATTCAAAAAAATTGTCGTCGATCTACAATAGTTTTTGCGCTATCATAGGTCGACGACAAATTATTACTTGTAATTAACCCTTTATATATCATCAGCTCACATCTGTTATTCCAATAATAATACCAAGCATCTACTGCATTTTTCTATATAAATTAATTAATGTAACGGACATATCGGCAATATCCAGCTTGTGAATTGTTTGGTAGTTTTCCGTATATGCATTATAGTGCAACCTATCCTCAATAACTCTTGTGGCTGTTTTAACTTTCAGATCGATTGCAAAAGCCACAGTTTTGTTTACATCTAACCTTACTCATCTACTTGTTTGCTTATCTATAGAATTAATGCATTGACCATCTACCTAAGTGAAACAGACCGAACATTAAAGTAATAACTCAAACTCAATTTAGTCAACCCACCTACTGTCGTTCACATCAAAAGCCGAAACATTAAAGCAACAACGCAAACCACCTGAACAGCGTTTTCCGTATGCTCGATTTCCGGAGACCAAAAGACTAAAGCAATAACACAAACCTTGAACAATTTGTTTAATGGCTTGCAAAATGCATGGTATGGATAGACTCCTTTTCCACTGTGCGAACCAGAATGCTGGAAATCCCACAAGCAAACATCAGGGGGAGGGTTAGGTGTTGGTTACAGGTCATCTCCAGGACCATGATAATTGCAGTAACCGGCGCTTTGTTTGCTGCCGCGAATAAGGCACCCATCCCCACAATTGCGTAAGCCCCGCTTCCTTCCACAAGGCCAGGCATCAGGTTGTGCGCAATACTGCCAAAGGATCCGCCCAAACAGGCTCCAATGAACATGCTTGGGAAAAGGGTTCCTCCCGAACCCCCTGAGCCAAGGGTCAAAGATGTTGTGATGATCTTGGCCAGGCATAAAAGGGCAAGAAAACCAGCAGCATTTAACTGGCCGCATAAAATTTGTTCCATTACTTTTTCTCCACGGCCAAGGGTTTCAGGGAGAAAACACCCAATCAGTCCAAATGCCACCCCTCCCAGTGCAGGCAGCAGCCATACAGGAACTTTCGGTATTTTTTTGAACAACTCTTCTGTCTTACTGAAAACTCGGGTGAACAATTGGGCAACAAATGCAGCAGCAATCCCTAAACAAGCATAGAGCAGCAGTTCCACAGGGGAAATCAGGCTGTACGAACCAACTGAAAAGGTAGGCTCATTACCTAGGAAAAGATATGAAGTGAGTGTGCCAGTGACCGAGGAGATGGCCACTAAACTGAATATTTTGATAGAAAACCTCCTTAAGATAACCTCCAGCGCAAAGATCGTGCCTGCAATGGGAGCGTTAAAGGTGGCAGCTATCCCCGCACCTGCACCACAGGCAAGCAGGGTAACCACCTGCTGCTCAGATAGCTTGAGCAGTTGCCCTACAGTGGAGCCCAATGTAGCTCCGATCTGAGCAATCGGGCCTTCCCGCCCTGCTGATCCACCTGTTCCGATGGTGAGGGCTGAGGCAAGTGTTTTAACTAAGGCAACCCGGGGTCTGATCCTCCCACCATGCTGATCAACGGCCTTGATCACCTCTGGTATACCCCGGCCCCTCGCTTCCTGAGCCCAAAAAAAGGTCAGCAGCCCTACCAGCAGCCCTCCAGTAGCGCCGAGCAAGGGGAGAGGAAAGTCTTTTATCTGGGAGAATGAAATAAAGCTAACTAAATCGATCAAATAGCCAAGAAGAAGGGCTCCTAATCCCCCGAGAATACCGACCAGTAGAGATAAAAAAGCCATAAAAATTGTTGGGTTTATTATTGGGACCACCCCCAGAAAAACAGTATCTTATAGAAACACAGATCCTAGTCTGTTATATAAATGTTCATATTAGATAGACAGGGCTTCCATTATTTCATTATGCAGTTTACTATAGCGGGGGTCACTGATAATATCAGAGCTCCTTTCTCCCCTGCTAAACGGAACCTTCACCTCCAGACGAACCTCACTGGGGCACTCGGAGAGCACATATACCCGGTCACAAAGGAAAAGCGCCTCCTCCACATCATGGGTAATAAACAAAATAGTAGGAGACAGTTCTTTGAGCACACCCAACAGCCATATCTGCATCTTTCTCCTGGTGATGGCATCCAGTGCAGCAAAAGGTTCATCCAGGAGCATAATATCACTGGAAAAAAGGTAGGTTCTGAGCAGTGCTGCCCTTTGCCTCATCCCACCGGAAAGCTGGGAGGGATAGTAATGCTCAAAGCCCGCCAACCCAAACTGCTGGAAGTGCTTCGCAGCCTCCTCCCGGGCCTTTCGCTTCGCCATCCCCTTCAAAATCAGGGGAATGCTGGCATTATCCAGAATGGTGCAGGAAGGGAGCAGCAGGTCCTTCTGGTGCATATAGCTCACCCGTCCGGTGACTCCGGTAAAGTCTTCACCATCGATGAGTACCCTCCCGGTATCCGGCAGGAGCAGCCCTGAAATGATATTGAACAGAGTGCTTTTCCCGCAACCGCTCGGACCCAATATACCGACAAACTCTTGATTATGTGCCTCTAGATCGATTTTACCCAGAGTCAGCAGTCCACCTAATGTTTTACTGATACCTTCCACAGCTATCTCTGGCAATTTTTATTCCTCCGGTAAAAATTCATTGGTAAAAGCGCTTTCAGCATCAAGGGGCTTTTCGATCAGGTTTTGGGAGTACATCCAATCAGCATACTTCTTCCAGCGCTCCAGAGACATCTCACCCCATCTTTTGGCATCGCTCTGATACTCCTTAGCCAGATACTGCTGGCTCTTGAGCACCAGTTCTTTATTCAGTTCAGGTACCATCTCACAAAAAATCTCTGCCGCATCTTCTGGGTTATTGATGCAGTATTGATACCCTCTGGCAGTTGCTTTCATAAACCTTTTTATAAGCTCTGGTTTTTCTTCAATAGTTTTTTCACTGGCAATCAATATTGGTGAATAGAAATCCAGGGCTTCGTGGTAATCCCGTAATTTAATAAAATTAAGAGGGATACCCCTTATTTCTGATTCGATTCCGGTCCACCCCCAGTAGATCCACTCAAAATCAATATCCTTCTGTACACTGGTGAAAAAGTCTGCTGTTCCGATATTGATCATCTCTAACTTATTAAAATCTGCGCCAGCTTTGTCCATTAATGCTTTCAGCATTGCTTCCTCTGCCGGGGAACCCCAACCACCATACTTCTTGCCCTCAAAATCTTTAGGGCTTTTGATCCCCTTCTCTACCGGAGAGGCAAATCCAGATGTATTGTGCTGGATCACTGCAGCAATGGCTTTTACCGGCAATCCCTGGGTGCGGGCGATGGTCATATCCTCCTGATAGCTGAAACCGAAATCACCCTGGCCGGCAGCGATCAATTGAGCTGTGCTGCCCTCACCCGGTTGGTTGACCTCCACGTCAAGCCCTTCTTCTTCGTAATAGCCCAACTTCTGAGCAACATAAACACCTGTATAGTTGGTGTTTGGTGTCCAGTCCAGAAGAACAGTTACCTTTTCTAAGTTCGTTCCACTATCCTGTTGATCACTACATCCCCCTACAAACATCAGAGAAAGGGATAAAATAGAGATAGCTATAATAAACATAATCTTTTTCAATTAAACCACCTCTTATTCTTTTATCTGCTCTATGATATCTTGAAAAGTCTCAAATCGCACGACCGGTATACCCTTTTCCAGACAATACTGGTATAAATAATCTTTAGCGAAAACCAGATCAGCTTTTGATGCCGGACAGGTATCTGAAGCTCCATCACCAACATAAATCACCTGTTCCGCATCACCCTTCAACTTTTCCATTAACGACGACTTGCAGGTACCACACTGGCCGCATTCAGGATTCAGATAAGGGCAATCGATCTCAAACCCGTCTTGATAGATCATCCTGTTGGCATAGTAGGGCAATTCAATACCATATTTTTTGAACAATGTTTCAATTATCACATCATACCCATCACTTAAAATATAAACAGCATGACCCTCTTTACGGCAGAGTTGTAGGAAATCAAGGAAATGCTCATTGATCTCAACAGTTTCTATGAGCTTTTTCACATCATCCATGTCCGCTTGAAACAACTTAAAGGTCAATGATGCGCATTCCTCTGTAGTGATCTCTTTTCTCTCCCACATCTCATCGATTTCCTTCCAGCCCTCTCCGGCAAAGGTCTTGACCATTAAGAAACAGGTATCTGTTTTGGTGATGGTACCATCGAAATCGAGAAAAAACACCCTTTTCATGACCGCCTCCAGGCATCTGCCAATTTTCTGGCAGCATCTTTAATATCAGCTGCACCCATGATAGCGGAAATCACAGCCACACCATCGACACCTGTCCTTTTGACTTCCTCAATGTTGGCAAGGCCAATTCCCCCAATGCCTACAACCGGTATAGACACAGCCTCCTTAATCTTTTTCAAACCATCAGGGCCAATAGGAGCTTCGGACACATCTTTGCTGGTAGTGGGATAGACAGCACCTGCTCCCAGGTAGTCCGCCCCCTCCCTTTCTCCCTGCACGGCCTCCTCTAGATTAGACACCGATAAACCGATGATCTTGTCAGGCCCTAAGATTTTCCTGGCAACCTGTAGAGGCAGGTCCTCTTGGCCGATATGCAGGCCATCTGCATCCACTGCCAGCGCAATATCCAAGCGGTCATTGATCAAGAGGGGAACTTCCCTGGAGTGAGCAAGCTCCTTAACTTTCAAGGCGATCTGGTAAAACTCCCTGCTGGACACCTCCTTTTCTCTGAGCTGAATAAGGGTGACACCTCCCTCGATTGCCTCTGCCACAGCAGTAAGCAGATCCCTGCCCTGTAATAGCCCTCTGTCTGTCACCAGGTAGATGGAATAATCAACCTCCATTTGCTCGTCCTCCTCTAAATCTTTATTCCTGCAGCCTGTTCCAGGGAATGATCAGCCTTTCTAAGATAACAATCACAGCAAAGATCAGTAAGCTCAAAACAGTGATCGCCAAAATTGCGGCAAAAACCCGGTCCACCATAAATGAGCGCTGAGAAAGGGTCAGGTAGTTGCCAAGCCCCTCTTTAGCGCCAAGCCATTCCCCGATCACCGCCCCCATCACACTATAGGTGGCGGAGATCTTCAGCCCTGAGAAAAAGGAGGGGAGGGAAAGGGGGAGCTTGACCATCCGAAAGATAGCCATTCTGGATGCCCCCATTGACCTGAACAGTTTAAGATAATCATTATCTACCGATGCCAATCCCCCCAACAGGCTGATCACTATTGGGAAAAAGCAGACCAGGATAACCACCAGTATTTTTGGCGTAATCCCATAACCGAACCAGATGATAAACAGCGGAGCAACAGAGACAATCGGCACGGTCTGGGAGGTAACCAACAATGGATATAAAGCCTTCCTCACCACTGGCAGCTCGTCCATCAGGAGAGCGATAACAAAGGCCAGGATGATGGAGATCCCAAAACCTACCAGGCACTCAATCATGGTGACCCGGGTATGGTTCAGCATTAATGGCAGTGTCTCGCCAAAGGTCTTCAGTATCTGTAAGGGGCCTGGCAGAATCCATTCAGGCACCTCTCCCAACCTGACAAATAGCTCCCACAGCACTAACAGCGAAACTATAAACAGTAGCGGTGCCCCAAGATCAGCGATATTTCGCGATTTTTTCATCAATGGTCACTCCGCCGGCTTTGTAGTCGATCTTAATTACAGAGACAACTCGCTTCGCTCCATTTTTTAAGCACACTTCCTGTGCCTTTTCCACAATCTCCAGCAGCTGATGGAGTTCACCTTCCATGGTGGTTTCCATAGGGCCGACAACATACTTCACCCCTGATTTTTTAATCAACTCGATGACCTGGTCTACCACAGGATAGAGTTGCTCATCAGGAACACTTGGTAAAACCTGCAGGCTCACATTGCAAAGCATTTTGCTCACTCCTTTTCTTATGTGAAATCAGCCAGAAGTCTTTTCAGCCAGGGCTCTGCCAAAGGCTTCCCAGAACAGGTCCACAGGTGGAGGCAGGAGGTCCTCTTTTGTCCCATCCTCATTGACCCAGCAGCGGCCCTGAGATAAGGGAACCACCTCTCCGATCACTGCAGCTTCAATTCCTTCTTTACTTAAATCTTGTATAATAGCCTCAGCTTTGGCCGGTTCACAGGCAATGACCAGTGTGCCTTCACTAATGATTTCAAAGGGTTTCAGCTCGAAGTGCCCACAGACAGCTTGTATATCTTGGGGAACAGGCACCAGCTTTCGTTCTACCCGCAGCCCCACTCTTGAGGCTTCAGCAACCTCCCAGAGCCCCCGGGCCAGCCCTCCTTCTGTGGCATCATGCATGGCGTGTACACCACCGGCAGCCATGGCTATCTCCGCATCACGGACCACGGTCATCTCCCAGAACCTGTGCCTTGCTCTCTCTAACAGTTCCTTGGATAGCCCTGCTGCCAGCAGTTCATCACCAAACTCCTGAGCCAGGATCCCTGCCGCCTCTATAGCTGCCCCTTTGGTGATGATCAGAAGATCGCCTTCTTTTGCTCCAGCAGGGGTGACATAATCTCTCCCTATCCCCCATACTGTGATACCGCCAATGGTGGGAATGTTGACCGCATCATAAAATCCCGTGTGGCCTCCCACGATGGAGATTCCAAGTTCTTTTGCATTTTCGCTGATGCTCTTTACCAAGCGGCCGATGTAGTCCTCACCGGTTCCGGGTGGCAGCAGAAGTGAATAGGTCATGAACTGGGGTTTGATGCCCATCACAGCCACATCACTGGCCCCAATATGTACAGTGATCCAGCCGAAGTCTTCAGGTGAGGTTGTGAGGCCAGGAAAGATAGGGTCTTCAGCAATAGCCATGTACTGCTCCCCTAGCCTAACAATACCGGCATCAACTCCCATCCTGGGCCCAACTATTACCTCAGCAGCTGCTGCCCCGGTATGAGGAAGGATTGCTTTTGTAAAAAAACCATCATTAACTTTACCGATCATCTTTGCACTCCCTCCGTTTTTTTATCTCGGTTTAGATGCATAGATTGTCGCTTACAACTCAGCAGAAGAACTCAGAAGCTTCCGCCAAGCGGGGTTTAGCTCAATACATAGCAACTTAAAACAGATGATAATCTAGAACACCTGCCATAGCATAAATGCGATAAAAGTGATTGGTAGGCCCTACTCCATGCCCGATGTCTTGAGCTTGCTCGATCGCTCCAGTGATGTAGTCTTTTGCTCTTTTCACTGCTTCATAGACATCATAGCCTCTAGCCAGATAGGCAGCGATAGCAGATGAAAAGGTGCACCCTGTGCCATGGGTATTTTTGGTATGAATCCGATTCTCCTTGAGGTGATAAAACCTTCCCCTGGCATAGAGGACATCAACAGGGTCTCCATCTAAGTGTCCACCTTTGATCACAACATTTTTGGCTCCCAGAGCACAGATCTCTAAGGCGGCTTTCTCCATCTGCTCAATATCTGTTATCTTCTCCCCGGTGATCGCTTCAGCCTCAGGAATATTCGGGGTGACCACATCTGCCAGGGGCAAAAGCACATTTATAAGCTCTTCCTTTGCCTCAGGCCTCAACAGGTGGCAACCGCTCTTGGAAACCATCACCGGGTCGATTACCACATGGGGAGGCTGCCAACGGCTCAAGGTTTCCCCGATAACATCGATTATTTCCCTGCTCGCTACCATCCCTACTTTTACTGCATCAATATGGATATCCTCAAACAAGCAGTTGATCTGATCTTAGATGATCTCTCGATCCAACTCCCTTACACTTTTCACTCCCATGGTGTTTTGCACAGTAACTGCAGTAATGACGCTCATACCATAGGTACCCAGAGCACTAAAGGTCTTTAGATCTGCCTGGATTCCCGCACCCCCGCTGGAATCTGAACCGGCAATAGTAAGCAAAATTTTCATTTGACTCCTCCTCGTTTCGCGAACTGGAGGGAGACATGTACTGTTGTCAGCTTTTAGAAATAAACAGGCACTCCACAGCAAAAGGAGTGCCTGTATACAATCAAATAGACCGCTCCCTCCGCTGGTATTACCCAGATCAGGTTCAAAGGGTTGGCATCAAAGATGCCTCTCAGCCTTTCGGCACCCCCGCTAAAACCTTTTTTATTTATAACCATTATACAACTTTATTTATATATATGGGCGGGTAAACCTTTATTTATTTTTTTAAGAACAGCGGAATCGCCATACAGAAGATCAGAACCAGATAGCCCAATAAAACCAAGCCTGAACTTCCGCTTTTAGCTCCTGGATAGAGGAGCACACCAGGTGCCAGTAGCATCCCCAGCAGCGATATACTCTGCCAGATCATTTTTGTATCTTTTTTGGTTTCATTTTTGTCAGACATGAATTATCCCTCCTACTGTACAGTTCGGAACAACACATAGACCATAATCCAGGCGATTATTCCTAAAAGCAATGCTAGGAGGACACAGTATTTCAATGTCTTCCCGATAACTTCTCCTTCACGCCCGGTTAAGCCAACAGTTGAGGTTCCGACTATCACTTTAGCAGGAGCCAACATGCTACCGATAGAACCACCAGCTGTCTGAGCAGCAGCCATAATCAAGGAGCTTACACCCAGTATCTGGGCTATTTGAGTCTGTAATGCTCCGAACATTACGTTAGAGTTGGTGTTACTACCTGTCATAAAGGCACCCAGAACACCTACCAGAGGAGCAAAAACAGGGTAAACCATACCAAATACAGTTGCTACACCTTTGGCTAGTGTAAAGGTCATACCTGATTCTACCATGATGAAAGCCATTAACACCATTGAGGTAGTAGCGATACTGGAACCCAGTCCGTTTTTCGCTACCCGTTTCATTACTTTTGGAAAAGAATCTTGCTTCCAGTGGCCTGTAACAGCATAAATGATCATCCCGATTACTGCGGCATAGACCAGGAGCGCTCCTGTGTGAGAGAAAATACCCACAGCAGAAGATGACCCTGCAGCAGTAACCCAACCATAACCTGTTGCGTATTCATTAAAATCCAGTTTCAATACTAAAATTTCTTTCAGAGCATCCTCTAATCCAGGTACAAAAGACACAATCATTACAACGGCAATCAGTGCGTAATAAGCAGCAAATGCCAGGTTAAAGCCCATTTTCTTGGTAACTGTTGTACCCTTACCTCCAACGTCATCAGCCCCATGAGCAATGGCGTCTGCATCAGCTATAGCCTGCTCAGTGTTGAAGGCACCAACCCGGCACAACAGTGCAGTAACCACCATTCCTACAATACCAGCTAGAAATGTAGCAAGAGATGGATGCCACTGGGCAATGAAATACAAAGAAATTGACATAGCTCCGCCTACAACCACTGCCGGCACCCAACCATGTTTTACCGCTTTCATGCCCCCATAGCAGTGAAGAGCAAAAATAGCGCAGAAAATACCGGCAAGAGCGATGAAAAAGGCACACCAGGGAGCAAGCTCTGCTGCTGGAAGTCCAGTCACCCTTTGCAGAGCCGCAAAAGATGCTGCCATATCACCAAAAGTAACAGCCCAGGCATGCCCAATGAGGGCAACAGCAACAGCAGTTACCAACGGAAATCCTAGCCCAACTAATAATGGAGCGCCTACAGCTACAGGTACCCCAAACCCAGCAACCCCCTGCAGAAAAGTAACAAAAGCAAACCCGATCATGAGCAATTGCAGGATTTTATTGCGGGTCATATCAATAAAGGTAGCACCTATACTCTCGATTCCTCCAACCTCATTGACAACATGATAGAGGAGCAGTGCACCCCAAATAATATATAGAACGTAAAAAGCCATTACCATACCCCTGGCGTTGGAGTTTGCCAAGAGATTAAAATCGGCTCTAAACACAGCAATTGCAATAATTAAAGCTACGGCCCAACCGATAGGTCCAGCTTTAGAAGCACTCCATTTGAACCCGATCATTAAAACCAAAATAACTAAAATAGGCAATAAAGCGCAAATCCACGTCCAAAAATTAATAGGAATTGACACCTTTACTCCTCTCCTTTTTCCATGGAGTAGATTCCAATAGCCTCACCAGAAATCATGACCATTGACTAGTTTCCATCAACTTAAGCAAGAGACAGTTTTGTTTGGTGTCATGTTAATGCGGAAATTAGTGCGGTTTATTGGTGAGTATCTTACATAAAACAACAGTAAATAGTGCAGGATCATCGGAGTAATTATGGGTACAACTGTTTTCTTCAACTTTACTTTTAGTTGTTGATGATGTTATAATACCCTGGGTGTGAGACACACCCAGGGTATTTTTTTGTTACTCTGTGGTAGCTGCAACCGGAACGGTGAGTCCTATTTCTGCGCAGCGTGCATCGACAAATGCTTGCATCTTTTCGATATGTTCCGGTTTCAAGTGAGCAAAACGCTTCTGCAGCTTCATGTATTCAGAAACAGGTTTCCGCTCCTTGATATTGACAGAGAGTTTGTATTCACCGTTTTCATACTCATAGAGCTGGTACATACCTGTCTGAACAGCTAATTTCGCAATTTCAACGGTCTTGTCAGCGGGGAACTGCCAACCTTTCGGGCAAACGGCATGAATGTGTAGGTAAGCAGGTCCATCCATGGCAAGACCTTTTCTTACTTTGTTCATCAGGTCTACTGGATAGCCGATAGAAGCAGTTGCCACATACTTCAGATATGGATGGCCATGAGCGATAACTTTCGGGTTATCCTTCGGCCAGTGTTTCCTTCCTTCCGGAATCACCTTTCCTGCAGGTGTAAAGGTTGTCCAGGCGCCGTAAGGTGTTGTCGGGGATACCTGGATTCCTGTGTTGGCATAGGACTCATTATCGTAGCAGATAAAGAGTACCTTATGACCTCTGTAAAGCATTCCGGATAAAGCCTGCAACCCGATATCAGTCGCTCCACCGTCACCAGCCATCACGATTACATTCGGCTGCTCCCCATCATATTTCCCTTTCTTGCGCAGCATCCTGTATGCTGTTTCAATACCGGAGGCTACACCTCCACCATTGGTAATCTGGGAGTGAATCCAGGGAACACGCCAGGGTCCACATCCATAACTGGTATTAGCAACATACATACATCCAGTGGGGCCAATAAAGATTGTATTGGGGCCTGCTGCCTTGGCTACCAGCCTATAGCAGAGGGCTGGTCCACAACCTGCGCATGTACGGTGCCCAGGTACATAGTACTCTTCATCAGGAGCTTTTTTAATTGATTGAATGCGTTCGAATTCGCTCATCTATTTCCCCTCCCTTCCTTTTCTTACAGTTCAAATGGGAGCCAGTAGGCTGTCTTTTCAACCTTACCGGTCTTCGCCACTTCTTGTAGTTTCCTAAACATCCGCAAGAACTCATCATGAGTTACCATTTCACCGCCGAGGCCTGCTACAAAGCCTACGGTCTTCACTTTATCTCCTACATCATAGAGAGCTGCACGCAGTTCACTGAGCAACACTCCGCCACCGCAGGAGATTCCAAAGTTAGCTGAGTTGTCGAGAACCCCGATAGCTTTAAATTTAGACATTCTGTTGAGAATCTCCTGTGCAGGGAATGGACGGAAAGTACGCAACCTGACAACGCCAACCTTCTCTCCCAGATTGCGCAGTCTAGCCGCCACTGCCTTGGCAGTATTCATATGGGCGCCCTGGCCGAAGATCACCACTTCAGCGTCATCGGTCATAAACTCTTCTAAGAAGGGGTCATATTTCCGGCCGAAGATCCTGGCAAAATCATCATGGGCTTTGATCAATACATCATTGATCCGATCAAAGGCTAATTTACGCTGATACTGCTGTGGTGGACCCATTGCCGGCTCGATCTGAGGACCAATGATCTGTGGATCTCTGACATCCAAAACATGGTGATTCTTATAAGGCGGCAGGAATTCCTTCACCTGTGCCTCTTCAGGTACTTCTACATCGCCAAGGATATGGGTTACAAAATAACCATCCTGGCAGACATACTGCGGAAGCATCACATTCGGGTCTTCACCAACCCGGTAGTAAATCAGGTGCATATCCAACACTTCTTGCGGTGTTGCTGCCCAACCCTGGATCCAACCCTGATCCCGGCAGCACTCTGCATCAGTGTGCTCTGATCCGAAATCTCCTGGTGGGTCAAGTGTACGGTCACCGATTGCCATCTGCACCGGCAGCCGCTCACCGGAAATCGGAGAATACACCTCAAATGCAAAGGTTACACCAACACCGGAACTACCGGTAAATGTACGTGCACCTGCTGCTGACGCACCATATACAACACTCAACTGCGCATGTTCACCTTCGGCATAAACAAGCTCTGCATCGAGCTCCCCGTCAGCGATCATGCGTGCCAATTCTGACATAATACCTGTGTACGGGCGAATAGGATAGGATGAAATAACATCCACATCAGCAAGCCTAACCGCCTCTGCTGCAGCTACACACCCTGAAATACGTCTTACTTTGCCCATTACATTCACCTCCTAAACTAATCTTTAAAGTCTAACTCTGGAACCATAGAAATTGCTTCACTTGGGCAAACAGCCTCACAAATGGCGCAACCCTTGCAGTATTTCAAGTTGAATACCATGCCATCATCAGTTCTGGTAATGCATGCATCTGGGCAGAAGATCCAGCAAGTGGAGCACTCAGTGCATTTTTCTTGATCCAGAACTGGACGTTTGGTTCTCCAGGTCCCTGTAACCATCCCTGGGTTTTCGGAAACAGGGGATTTTACTGTCCCGGCAAACGGCAGTCTATTCAGAAGATCCATAGCTGTTTCTTCTTTTTCCGGTTTTGCCGGCTCGATCTCATCTAACTTGAGGATTGTACATTCCTCGTATCCTCTCTTCATTGCCTCCTGGTTCTTGACAACTGCAGCTAGGTTATTGATGTCAACGATCCCAGAGGCTTTGACAACGGCACCAGCAACAGGAGCAGCTATTCCAACACCTATTCCTGTGGCATCTGTGGCTCCTTCAGCACCGGAGAGGGTCTGTACCGCAGTGGACATGCTGTTAGCGTCTACGGTTACGACAACACCCAGGTTCCCTTTATCCTCCAGGAAACTCAGTATCTCCTCAGGTGAACGTTTAGTATTCACCACCAGGATACCGCCTTTTTTCAACCCTTTTAGGATCTTAAGACCCTTAACCAAGGTTTCTTCCACCAATACCACGATATCTGGTGCATCGTTCTCAAAAACATACCTGCTATCAATAGGATCTGTACTGATTTTGGCGTAAGCCCTTACTGGAACATTAATTCTGTCAGGCAGGTCCACATAGTTTTCCCATGCCTGGACATGTGCGCCCTCCCTTGCAGCTGCCTCGGTCAGTGCAACGGCAACATCCCGGGCGTCTTTATTTTGCAGAACACCACGTGCCCAAACAGTAATTTGTTTCAGGTTTGGTTCAGCAAACAAATTTTCAGTCATTGACTTTCCTCCTTTCCATGTAATAAAAACTTGTGATCTCCACGTTTTAACCGCTCTACAACTTTTTTCATAAATCACCCCCCACTAATTTTGTTTATTAACCAATTGGATAAGCGGTTGATGGTGCCTAGAGTAAAGCTCTTCCATTGCCTGGACCAGATGTTTTTGCTCAATGCACCATTGACCGTTATCATCCACCTGCCGGGACCTGACCACCTCCGCCATGGAAATGAAGGCAGCCCTATCGGCAATCGCCTGCAGGTCCGAACCAGTCATTCCTTCTGTTGCCGCTGCTATCTCGGCCAGTTTAACATCACTGCCTAGGGGCCTGTCCTTGAGGTGAACCCGCAGGATCTGCAGCCGGTCATTAAGGTCCGGCAGAGGAAACTCTAAAACCACATCAAATCTGCCAGGGCGAAGGAGTGCAGGGTCAATCATATCAATCCGGTTAGTGGCAGCCAGAACGACAACCTCTTTTAACTCTTCCAATCCATCCAACTCCATCAAAAACTGGCTGACTAACCTAGCGGTGACTGCTTTCTCACCACCCTGGCGCTTTGGAGCAAGGGCATCTATTTCATCAAAAAAGAGAATGCATGGTGAAGCTTGTCTAGCTTTTTTGAAAACCTCGTGCAAGGCTTTTTCTGTTTCTCCCATCCAGTGAGAAAAGAGCAGAGGAGTATCAACAGGTAAGAAATTCAGCTTGCTTTTTTTGGCCAGCGCCTTAGCCAACAATGTTTTTCCTGTTCCTGGAGGGCCAGATAGCAAGATTCCTTTGGGTGCTTGTAATTTATAATGCTGATAAAGATGGGGATAGTTAAAGGGCCATTCCACAAGCGCCTCTAATTTTTCTTTGATTTCCTTCAGTCCTCCAACATTATCCCAATTCACAGTTGGGAGTTCCATAGAAAACTCCCTAGTTGCCGATGGTTCCACATCTGTCAGAGCATCTAAAAAATCCTGAGCAGTTACTTCCAGATATAATCCTTCAGGGTCATCACTCCCGAACCGGTAATCGGCCAGAACTCTCCTCAAAGCATACATCCCGGCCTCCCGGCATAGTGCTGCCAGATCAGCACCAACAAAGCCGTGGGTAACAGCTGCCAGATGTTCCAGGGAAACATCTTTTGCCAAATTCATGCCTCTGGTGTGAATACGCAGGATCTCCAAACGCCCTGGTTGATCTGGAACATTGATGCAGATTTCCCGATCAAAGCGGCCTGGTCTTCTCAGAGCAGGGTCAACCAAATCCGGAACATTAGTGGCAGCAAGGACAACCACATTGCCCCGGGATTCCAAGCCGTCCATCAGCGCCAGCAGCTGAGCCACAACCCGCTTTTCCACATCACCATGAACCTCAGTGCGCCTGGGCGCAATGGCATCAACCTCATCCAGGAAAATGATGCTGGGTGCTTTTTTGCGCGCCTCATCAAAGACCTGACGCAATCGGGCTTCACTTTCTCCATAATATTTGTGCATAATTTCGGGACCATCTACATGAATAAAGTGGGTTTGGGTTTCATTGGCGACTGCTCTTGCGATGAGAGTTTTTCCTGTTCCTGGCGGGCCATAAAGGAGAATTCCCTTTGGTGCATCTACACCGAGCACACGGAACAAGCGGGGGTATTTCAGTGGTAGTTCAACAATTTCCCGTATTTTTTGTACTTCTTTACTCAGCCCGCCCACATCCTCATAGCGGACCGACATACTCAGTTTTTCAGAACCTTCGCTTCCTTTAAAGTATACTGCTGTATCCTTGCCAATGATCACATTCCCCTTAGGCAGCACACCTTCAACAACAAAGTTTTCCTCATTGCCAGCAAATGTAGGAAGCGCTACAATATCTTCTACCCTTACAGGAAGGCCAATCAACTTTTGTTTAAAGTGAGCGATTTCCAGATCATCGGTAGGAATCCAACCTGCTACAGCAGGTGCTAAAACAACGCTTCGGGCTCTCTCCCAAACGGTTGGCCTGATAGTAACTTCCTCGCCGATCCCCACTCCGGCGTTTTGCCGCAGTATACCATCCATTTGAATCGAACCAACAGGACAGCTATCAGAGAACGCAGGTAAAACCCGAGCAAGTGTACATCGTTTACCCTCAACCTCTACAGCATCACCGGAACTCAATCCTAGCTGCTTCATAGCATCAGCCAAGATTCGAACAATCCCCTTATGAGCATCTGAAACCATGCCCTCACAAACTTTTAACTTTATGGCGTCCTGATTATCCTTCACCCTTCATGCCCCCTTGGAAGAGTTCCCTTAACTACGGACGCAACTACGATACAAAGTCTGGGTATTGTGCTGTGTTGGGTGGTATTCAATTATTGGATTTTATAGCTTTTTTGGTATACCATTGTTACTTAAAAAAATTATTCTCCCTTTATCTAAAAACTCCTTCTTTTGATCAAATTTTTTAGGAAGAATTTTTTCTGTTTTAACCCATAATAATACCTCTTAATTATCTTCTGTTTCAGGAAATTAACTTGTTTTATAAGGCTCGAATAATTAAGGCTCACTTAGTGTATACCATTTTTCTATTATGGGTCATCAATGGTGTACCATTTGTAATTTACTATTCTACATCTTTTTCAAAACTCCTTCTTTCTGATCAAAAAAAATTAAAATTTTTTTATTAAATTTTTAATGAGTTCTGATCTACTTATTACTTATTATCTTCATTGTCTCCTGTTATCGCTAACTGTATAAAATAGGCCTTACAGGAGCGCTCAATATGCTTTCTGCCAATTCGTTCTGCTGCATCCCCATCACCCTTTTTTATGGCTTCCAAAAGTTCCCGATGTTCTTCAGTTGCCTCACGCACTCTGCCTGGGACACTGTAGCCAACCTTAGTAAAGCAGGTGATGTAATCCGCTAAATTGGTGATCATCTGATGTAATCTGTTGTTTCGCCCTGCCTTATAAATAATATCGTTATACTCCAAATGCAGTTCATTTAAGCGTTCAAAGTCCTTGTTTTCAACCATTTGCTCCATCTCAATCACCAATTCCTCTAAACGCTGAAGCTGATCAGGGGTAATCGATTTTGCTGCTAAACGAGCTGCCAGTCCCTCTAATACTGATCTGATATTATATATATCCCAGGCATCCTTGGGGGACATGCGAACGACCACGGCACCTTTATTAGGAAGATGTTTAACGAGGCCTTCTAGTTCCAACTTGCGGATAGCCTCCCTTACAGGTGTACGGCTTACCCCAAGCTGTTTAGCCAACTTTCTTTCAACCAATCTTTCCCCTGGCTGCAACTCCCCGGTAAGTATCGCATGCCTCAAGATTTGGTATACCTGAGGGTTAAGGGATGCAAAACTTGTAATAGTATCTATATTAACGTTTTCTTTCATAAAAGACCTCCCTCTAAATAATTCAGATGGTATATCAACCATTATACATCAAATTAACATTCTATATGCTAATTATTGCTCTGTCTACAGTCAAGTTGATTTCAGTAATTTTTATTTCAACTTTTTTCTTACATTTAAGCAGAAATCAAGCTTTATAATGTACCCCATTCTTTCCCAGTAAAATGTAAAGTAGCAACTTGTACTGTCGTTAGCATTAAAAAATAAAAACAGGCACCCCACAGCAAAGGGAGTGCCGGTAAACAAGCGAAGGCAATTATGGCAAAATTGGGCACTTATTTTAGGCACATACTTTTCGCATACTTTTAACGAAGCCGCCTTTTTTTTGCTCGGAAATCAGTAATGACTTCATAACTACCAAAGGCAGCCACTGTAACCAGTATAGCATTAAGTATACATAACAACACTTTGAAGGGTATCTCATTAGCATTTCCACTGAAAAAACCAACATACCCATTCCAAGTAAACACCAGGATTAATGCAACAATAAATGCTTGCCATCTTACTGCGTAATCGGGAAACTTCTTTTTCACCAGGCCCTTTGTAAACTGAACCACCAGCGAAACTACAAGTACCATTACTGTAAAGCTACCCATACTTTCTAAAGTAAGAAAATCGGACACCATAAATAAAACCCCCAATAACTATTTTGTTATGATGTCGACATAACTTCCGTACCCAATTACCTTGCCGCCGAACAAACCAGCCACAAAGGACCCCTGGAGGTAGGTTGTATTGTTTATCAAATAACCCACAGCAGAAACCGGTTTGCCGTCCACTCTTACAGCTACCTGCTTTGTAATCTTCGGCAACTGTTCTGCAGGTGGAGCAGGGGCAGAAACCGGCTTTGCCTTAAGTCCTAATGCTTTGGCAATACCCCTGGCAATGGCACCGGCTAAGCCATCTTGAAAAGATTGTTGTTTAAGGAGGTGCGCGTCTTTGGAATTATCTATAAATAAGCACTCGATAAGCACCGCAGGCATCTTGGTGTTTTTTAGCGCGTAAAAATTCGCAGTCTTTGTACCCCTATCACGCAAGCTATAACTTTTTAGAAAGTTCATTATTTCATTATGAATTGCGATATGTTTCTGCACGGTAGATGCATATGCCCCAGGCAACCGGTAACTCTCAAATCCAGTTCCGCCACCTGCGTTTACATGATCAGATAAGAAGAAATCTGCTCCCCAGGCATTAGCCAGGTCACAGCGTTTTTGCAGGGATACTGTTTCATCCTTTGATCTGGTCAACAAAATTTCAATATCCAGATAATTAGCCTTTAGAATCTCCGCTGTTTTTAGGACACGGTATAATGTTAAATCTTTTTCTTTCAGGCCATTACCGACCGCGCCAGGGTCGCTTCCGCCATGACCAGCGTCAAGTGCAAGCCTAGCCATCGGATCTCACATCCCCTTCTATTTTCCGGCATTCATCGCAAACTGGTTCCCCAGTCTTGCCAGCGGCAAAGAGCTCGGGGTCATATTTAAGCTCTTTACCACAAAATGCACAGAATGTTATCTCTTGCTCCATGACACCCTCTCCTTTCTCTTTACCCACCATTCGGTTGAGCAACAAAAATAAATCCTATTTATTTCCATATCATTCTATGATCGATAGAAACATACGGACACATTACTTTTCCCTGTTAGAAAAGAAAGATGGAGTGTGTTAAATTCCCCGCTCAGTACGGCAATCTAATTTACCTGATAAAATCTGGAGTTTTGCCAAACATTCGAAAAGACCAGCTAAGGAAAGGTTCGTTTGCCGCACTTAATTGCTGATCGGGGAATTAGGCAGGTACAGGTAACAGAGGCCATCATAAAAGTAAGAGAGAACAACAGTACTTAATAGAACAAGACAGAACAATCATTACTTAATAGAAATAATAGTAGCTTATTAAGGACCGTGTTGCTATTACAAAGGGAAACAATCAGTACTTAATAGAGATAGTAGTTATTACCAAACAAGAAATAGTAGCTATTACATAGACAATAAAAAAAGAACTACGCAAGGAAAGAGGTGGTGTGACTATACCTTGAGCACACAATTCAAGCCAGTGAAGTGAGGCTATCAGGGGTAATTGGTAATTCGGTGATCAAATGGAACAAATTTAGAAGATCATGAGTGGATCTCTTTCACTGATCAAGTAGACCATTTTCAGTTAACGATCGTAATCAGAGTGGGGGTGATTCCTCATAGGTACGCTAAAAACTTTCGCCTGGTAGCCAGCCAGGTTCGTCAGGACGGGGTTTCAATTCCTCATAGGTACGCTGAAAACTTTGCCTTAAGTATGCCATTCTCCAGTGTGTGTCCTAACAGATCCGCTTGTGCCGAAAGCGGCAAATCTGCAAGCGAGATTTCTACAGTAATTTCTCCGAGCGTTGTTGCAGTCTCGAAAGCGCCGTCGTCTGCGTAAAGTGTATCAATGTTCGTTTTTGCAGAAATCTTTGCACTTATGGCCCCGGGCAGTTTTACCGGAGTTTGATACTGCACCCCAGTCTCGTCATCGTTTGTCAGTATTGCATAATGTACATCTTTCATGCCGATTTTGGCCATCTTACTCTACCTCCTTAAGATAATAAAATCTTAAAACTTTGTGATACGTTGCCGTATCGCTTTCAAATAAATCGTAAGCCGACAAAAAAGAAAAGCCAGCATTCTGCATCGCTAACTTTACTTGCTCTACTATGGCCGAGTAGTTGCCTTTACTCCAAACATCTACCTGGACATAATACCCTGTTGCCTGTTGGGTATCATCGCTGTATAACTCGCCTGTTTCTAAATAACAAAAAAACGTGATGCAAGTGTCTGCCGTGCCTACATAAGTCTGAAAAGATA
>ENA-OWOZ01001595-OWOZ01001595.1-bioreactor-metagenome-genome-assembly--contig:-NODE-1595-length-20004-cov-3.318613_pt1 | contig 20004 bp, 16 predicted proteins | sample MGYA00238140_ERZ651804 | MGnify/ENA primary metagenome ERZ651804 (study PRJEB26910, sample SAMN07631232) | bioreactor metagenome | isolation source: Switchgrass digestor | place: USA: Dartmouth... | reverse complement strand
CAGCGGAAATAATGGATGCTGCAAACGGTATGGGCGGTGCTTTCAAGAAAAAGGAAGACACCCACAAGATGGCAGAAGCAAACAGGGCTTTCGCACATTACCGCTGGTAATGCGGGCGGCTTGAAAGCCACAGCATAAAGAATGCTGACAAAGCTAATACTCATGATAAAAAATATGAACTTATCGAGGAAGAAAGGAGGCAATCATGCCCAGGCAATTTAGTTTGGAAAATACCAGAAACATTGGTATTATGGCGCATATAGATGCTGGTAAGACAACAACGACTGAGCGTATCCTGTTTTACACAGGTAAACTCCACAGAATGGGAGAAACGCATGAAGGCGCGGCTACCATGGACTGGATGGAAGAGGAGCAGGAAAGGTGTATAACTATAACCTCTGCTGCGACTACAGCTCAGTGGAAGGGTACCAGGATTAACATTATTGATACGCCGGGGCACGTTGACTTCACGGTGGAGGTCGAAAGATCTCTGAGAGTTCTCGATGGTTCAGTTACAGTTTTTTGTGCAAAGGGCGGGGTTGAGCCTCAGTCTGAAACCGTATGGAGACAGGCTGACAAATATCACGTTCCCCGTATTGCATATGTAAATAAAATGGATATTATGGGTGCAGATTTTTACAACTGCATTCAGATGATGAAGGACAGACTGAAAGCAAATGCTGTCCCCATTCAGTTACCTATCGGCAAAGAAGAAAACTTCAAAGGTATAGTCGACCTGGTGACAATGAAGGCCATATATTACCTTGATGACCTGGGAACGGTATTGGATGAAGAGCCGATACCGGAAGATATGGTTGAAATCGTTGAAAAATATCGTAACATTTTAGTCGAAGCTGTTGCTGAACAAGACGAGAACTTGATGAATAAATACCTGGAAGGGGAAGAGCTCACCGAGGAGGAAATACGTGCAGGCATCAGAAAGGCAACCATTGCGGTTGAAATGATACCCGTCACATGCGGTTCATCCTATAAGAACAAAGGCGTGCAGAAGCTGCTGGATGCAGTAGTTGATTATTTGCCGTCTCCTTTGGATATACCGCCGATCAAGGGTGTTGCTCCGGATGAAGAGACGGAAGTTGAAAGGCCTGCAGACGACGAAGGATCGTTCTCTGCACTGGCATTCAAGATCATGGCCGATCCCTTTGTCGGTAAACTGTGCTTTTTCAGAGTTTATTCAGGCAAGTTGAATTCGGGGTCATATGTATATAACTCCACAAAGGGTAAGAGGGAAAGAATAGGAAGACTGCTGCAGATGCACGCAAATCACAGGGAAGAAATCGATACGGTTTATTCAGGTGATATAGCCGCTGCTGTTGGTCTGAAGGATACTACTACCGGTGACACGCTTTGCAGTGAAAATGATCCGGTTATCCTGGAATCGATGGAGTTCCCGGAACCTGTCATACACATTGCAGTAGAACCGAAAACCAAGGCAGGACAGGAAAAGATGTCCACAGCTCTTGCCAAGCTCGCCGAGGAGGATCCGACCTTCAAAGTCCATACTGACCCTGAAACAGGACAGACGATCATATCCGGTATGGGAGAATTGCACCTTGAGATCATCGTCGACAGGCTGATGAGAGAGTTCAAGGGGGAGGCTAATGTAGGACAGCCACAGGTAGCTTATACGGAAACCATACGCAAGGCCGTCAAATCAGAAGGAAAGTTTGTCAGACAGTCAGGCGGAAGAGGCCAGTACGGACACTGTGTCATTGAGATACAGCCTCAGGAGCCTGGAAGCGGATATACTTTCGAAAACAAGATAGTAGGAGGCGTTATTCCGAAAGAATACATCCCTGCCATCGACGAAGGTATACAGGATGCAATGCAGAATGGTGTGCTCGGTGGATATCAGGTGCTTGATGTAAAGGTCACACTTGTGGACGGATCATACCATGAGGTCGACTCATCTGAAATGGCATTCAAAATAGCAGGTTCAATGGCATTCAAGGAAGGCTGCAAAAAGGCCGATCCGGTACTGCTTGAGCCTATCATGAGAGTTGATGTCGTCGTCCCTGAAACTTACATGGGCGATGTAATGGGTGATCTTAATTCACGCAGGGGCAGGATCGAAGGCATGGAGAACAGATCAGGCGCACAGGTCATAACAGCCAAGGTGCCGCTGGCAAATATGTTCGGATATGCTACAGAGCTGCGCTCCAGGACACAGGGAAGGGGCGTCTTCACAATGCAATTCAGCCATTATGAAGAAGTTCCCAAGAGCATACAGGAATCGTTGCTCAAATAAGCAGTGGTGATCAGGGAGCGGTCCCGGGATCATCAGTATGCACTTAAATGCGCCGCAGGACTTGGTGCAGATTCTTGCGGCAGGTTGCGGCGTATTGATATAATTTTAATAAAATCATTCAGTGTTCAACTGAACAAGGGAGGAGAATTGAAAAATGGGTAAGGCCAAATTTGAAAGAACGAAACCCCACGTTAACATTGGAACCATCGGTCACGTTGACCACGGCAAGACTTCATTGACAGCAGCTATAACAAAGGTATTGGGATTCCAGGGAAGAGCTAACTATACTGCATACGATCAGATCGACAAGGCTCCCGAAGAAAAAGCAAGAGGAATCACGATATCTACTGCTCACGTTGAGTATGAAACTGACAAGAGACACTATGCACACGTTGACTGCCCCGGTCATGCTGACTACGTTAAGAACATGATCACCGGTGCTGCTCAGATGGACGGTGCAATCCTCGTTGTTTCCGCAGCAGACGGTCCGATGCCCCAGACCAGGGAGCACATACTCCTTGCTCGTCAGGTTGGCGTTCCTTATATCGTAGTATTCCTTAACAAATGCGATATGGTCGATGACGAAGAACTCATCGAGCTCGTTGAGATGGAAGTCAGAGAACTGCTCAGCACATATGAATTCGACGGCGACAATATTCCGATAGTAAGAGGATCCGCTCTGAAGGCTCTCGAGAGCACAGCTACAGATCCGAACGCTCCGGAATACCAGCCGATTATTGAGCTCATGAACGCAGTTGACTCCTATATTCCTGAACCGCAGAGACCGACGGACAAGCCGTTCATCATGCCTGTTGAGGACGTATTCTCCATCACAGGCCGTGGTACCGTTGCAACTGGTAGAGTTGAAAGAGGTACTATCAAAGTTGGTGAAGAAGTTGAAATCGTTGGTCTTATGGACGAACCCAGAAAGACTGTCGTTACCGGCGTAGAAATGTTCAGAAAGCTTCTTGATCAGGCTGTTGCCGGTGACAACATCGGATGCCTCCTCAGAGGTATTCAGAGAAACGAAGTTGAAAGAGGACAGGTTCTGGCTAAACCCGGTTCCATCAAACCTCACACTCACTTCAAAGGACAGGTTTACGTTCTGACCAAGGAAGAAGGCGGAAGACATACTCCTTTCTTCAATGGTTACAGACCTCAGTTCTACTTCAGAACAACCGACGTTACCGGTGTTGCAGAGCTTCCTGAAGGCGTAGAAATGTGCATGCCTGGTGACCATGTCGAAATGACAGTTAAACTCATTACTCCTATCGCTATGGAAGAAGGACTCAGGTTCGCTATCCGTGAAGGCGGCAGGACTGTTGGTTCCGGTACAGTTACTGCAATCATCGAGTAATTGACAGCAAATAACTGACAGCTTATAAAAGTGCGGTTTGCATAGCAAGCCGCACTTTTTTCATGAGCATCAAACCATGCCGGACAACCCGGGTTCTCATGTTTTATGACAGATACTTTAAGCAATACTGGAACTATTCAAAAAAACATGATAAAAGAAGGGAGCAGCGAAGTTCAGGCCTTCAGAAAGCGATCTGGAAAGGTGTGCCGAATTTGGCGAGAGCTTTGCCAAAGCGATGAAATAACACGCACTTCCATGAAAATGTCTACTTGTCTTGATATGGTAAGAATGTTAGTATTGTTTATATACAAGATGCGGAAAAGGTGTTTTATGTTCTCAGTGATAAGAAAAATTCGTGAGACAGTAAGAAACATGCGGCCGGCTATGATCAGGGAGATCATCGTCATCATTATCCTGCTTGCGATCTCGGTCATGCTGAGTCTGCCGCAGTACAGACAGGATATGGAGGAACTGAGGATATGGAACGAAAACCACAAAAATACTGAAACTGAAGAATAGTTTCAAAAATGGGGGTCAAAATGGAGCTTACAGAAGTCAGAAATCTTGCAGGCCTTGTAAGAAGCAATATAGCAAAAGTACTGGTCGGCAGTGAGGAGACCATCGATCTTGTCCTGATATCCCTGTTCTGCAGCGGCCATGTGCTGCTGGAGGATGTGCCTGGTGTGGGCAAGACCATGCTGGCCAAATCCCTGGCCAGATCCATCGAATGCGATTTCAAAAGGATACAGTTCACACCGGATCTTTTGCCGTCTGACCTAACAGGTATCAATTACTTTGATCAGAAACTCGGTGAATTCATATTCAGGCCCGGGCCTGTCTTTACCAACATAATCCTGGCCGATGAAATAAACAGGGCCACGCCGCGTACCCAGTCAAGCCTGCTTGAATGCATGGAGGAAAGGCAGGTTACCGTAGACGGGCAGACGAGGGAGCTGCACAGGCCCTTCTTTGTTATAGCAACACAAAACCCTGTGGAGACCCGCGGTACGTTTCCTCTTCCGGAAGCTCAGCTTGACAGGTTCTTTATGCGCATCAGGATGGGATATCCTGATCCTTCCGGGGGTATGGAGATACTGAAACGCTTCAGGGATTCCGATCCGCTGGGCGAGCTTCAGCCGGTATCGACATCAGAAAGTATAGTACAGGCTCAGTTCGCAGTCATGAAGGTGAAGGTTTCCGATGACTGTGCAAAGTATATAATTGATATTGCGGAAGCAACGAGGCATGATGACAGGATAGCACTCGGAGTAAGTCCCAGGGGAAGCATAGCCCATATGAAGGCTGCGCAGGTCAGGGCGGTATTTGAAGGCCGTGATTTCGTAACGCCGGATGACATAAAATATACTGCTGTGCCGGTCCTAGCCCACCGCATCATGATAAGGGGACACGCGATCTACAGCGGAAGTGAGGATGCTGAAAATATAATTCGTGATATACTGGGCAAGGTCCATGTGCCCACGGAGGAGATCTGATGGACGTCATCGCATTGCTGCTGATCCTGGCGTCGGCATTCTGGCTGCAGATGCAGATATTTTGCAGGTTTGTACTGCATAAGCTGGAGTACAAATGCGAATTCAGCGTCCCTGAGGCGCATGAAGGCGATACGATCAGCGTCATTGAAACCGTATATAACGGGAAAATGCTGCCGGTGCCATGGCTGAGGGCCGAAATCCATACATCCAGGTGGCTTGACTATGCAGGCACATGCTCTGTGGTCGCACAGGAGAACAGGCATGTGACAAGCAGTTTTATTTTGAGAAGCTATCAGAAAACAACGAGGAAATGGAAGCTGAAATGCCTTAAAAGAGGTATTTTCCATACTGAGAATGTTACACTGGTAAGCGGGGACTTGCTGAATTTCAATACAGTCTCGGCCGCTGTACCGGTAAATGCAAAACTCATCGTATATCCGGAAATCGTCGATCTGGACAGATTATTTGTGCCCGTCAACCTTCTGCAGAGTGACAGAGTAGTCAACAGATGGCTGATAGACGATCCGTTTCTTGTTTCGGGTGCAAGGGAATATGCACCGGGTGACCCGCTGAACCGCATCCATTGGCCGGCAAGTGCCAAAAGCGGGAAACTTATGGTCAGAAAAAATGAGTACACTTCGCAGCAGAATCTGACGGTAATCCTGAATATGCAGTCACAGCTTTATGAGTATTCCGACACCATCAACAAAATCACGGCAGAGCTGGGAATAAAGGTAGCGGCGACATTGCTGGACGGGGCTCTCAGAGACGGCACTCCCGTCAGGTTCATCACCAACGGATGCACCCGTGCTGATGCAAAGGAGCCGATAATAACAGGAGAGGCTGCGGGCAGGGATCATATCGTATCGATCCTCAGGATCCTGGCGGGACTGATAATGAAGAATGTGAAGGATTTTGGGTCCGTCCTTGAGTCAATGTCTGATGATATGACAGATTCAGATATTGTGATTATAACGGCCTATCTTACGGAGAAGATATGCTCACAGGCCGACCGGATGGCGGCCGGCGGCAATAAAGTAACGGTCATACTGCTGGATACAGTTTATGAAAATGGTGCAAGGCCGCGTATGGCGGATCTTTATGTCCTCGCCGGCAAAAACAGGGAAGAAGCGGAGAGACTATACGGTGATCTCCAATGATTAATTGGGGAGAGATGTACAAGGGGTGAAAAAAATAGCAAACGGTCCTGACAGTAAAAAGCATATAGTAAGGATATTATTGCTGCGTATACTCTCATCAGCAGCAATTTGCTCATATATCTACGCCTGTATCGTAACTTTGCGTACCATGCTGTTTTCAGACGACGGGACCTATACGGCGCTGGCTCTTTATGCGTTTTGTGCAGGCCTGGCTTTCCTTGCCGGCAGTATTCTGCTTGACAGTGACAGATTTAGTGCAAGGAAGGTGTCAGATGCAAAAGCAACCGGATTCGTGTCATTCATGCTCAACGGAAGCAGCATAGGCAGTACTCTGGCAGCAGCCGCTGCGTGGCTGATGATAACCATACCTGCTGCTGCAGCATTTCTGATTTACAGGCAGCAGGGCACAGCAAGGCTGTTGTTTGAAACGGCGGTGATTGTGCCGGCCTATATTATTCCTCTCAGGCATTCAAGGAAGGCGCCTGCGGATATATTGAGAAATACCGGGCTGTACATCGGATTGTTTGTTCTTACTGTATGCCTGGAGCTCCCGTATTTCAATGACAGGCTGGAGCATCTGCGCCCGTGGCATTTCAGCGCCCTGTATTTCCTGATTTTTGCATATCTGATCATAAGAAATCATGAGAATATAGAAGAAAACATATATAATAAAAAGCATATCGAAAAATCCATACTTCCGAAGAATATGCGCCGGTTCAATACAACGCTGGTATGCATCGTATTTGCCCTGATTTTTCTGATGTTCAACCTGAAGAAGGTGGTTATGTGGCTGATGGATCTTGCCGGAAAGATCGTCAGTGCTGTTATCAGAGCTATCGTGTGGCTTATGGAAAGGATAACGCCCGATTCAGGACATACTGAGGAAATAATACCCGATAAAGCTTCGGGACTGCCTGAGATGAGTGCACAGCCTCCGTCTCCGTTGCTGAATCTCGTGTTCAATATACTGAAGTATTTCATATTGCTGTACCTGACATACAGGCTTGTTTTGCTGATAATTTCAAAGCTGCCGGCAATAGCTGCCAAACTGGCGGAGCTGGCCAGAAGACTGTTCGGCATACGGGGATCGGCCCAAAACTTCCATGAAAGCGAGTATGTCGATGTGACCGAAACCGTACTGCCTCAAAAGGTTTATACAGAAAGAAAAAGGAGGACAAAAAAGCGGAGATCGGTCAAAAAACTCAGAAAAATTGCGGATCCGGTCCAACGAATAAGATATATGTACGGGCTTATCCTGGATAATCTGGCAATGTATGGGGTAATGCCTTCAGCGTCCGATACCACAAACGAAATACTTGATAAGGCTTCAGGCTCAGAGGCCATAGACCGGGGCATCATTCCTTTCACGGAAATATACGACAAGGTTCGTTACGGAGAAATAAAGCCGGATGTGGAGATGCTTGCCAGAGCCGAGGAGCTTTACGAAGGGGTCTGCGGTGTCGGGGAAAGCGGAAAGGGGCAGGCAAAATGAAGCCCCTTGTTTAGATTTACTGACATACCATATAAAACAATTGAAAAGGTATTATGTACACGATATAATTAAGTCTATTGCAAAACAGATTCAGATTAGGTAAGGGGATGGTCAAATGCCTGAATCGAAAAAGACGATAAAGAAAAGGACGCTTCCGTTGCTGCCGCTCAGAGGGCTGACAGTATTTCCTTATATGATCCTGACATTCGACGTGGGAAGGGAGAAATCAGTCAAAGCACTGGATGAAGCTATGGTCAATGACCAGCTCATATTCCTTGTTGCCCAGAAGGATGCCAAAAACGACTCACCTGATGTCGATGATATATACCGTGTCGGAACCATATCCAGGGTCAAACAGCTCCTGCGGCTTCCGGGAAATACAATAAGGGTGCTGGTAGAGGGTATCTGCAGAGCGGAAGTAAAGAAATATATACAGACAGAGCCATATTTCATTGCTGAAACCGCTGAGAAGATAATTCCGGAGGACAAGAGCAAGAAAGTCGAATATGAAGCACTGAAACGCAGAGTACTGAGTACCTTTGAAGAGTATGCACGGCTCAATGGGAGGATTTCTCCGGAGACTGTTTCATCGATCTCTGCAATAGATGAAATAAGTCAGCTGTCAGATGTGATAGCAGCGAACCTGCAGGTCAGGATAGACAGGAAGCAGGAGATCCTTAACGAGTTCCACCCTGAAAAAAGGATGGAAAAGCTTCTTGAGATGCTCATGAGTGAGATAGAGATACTTGAGGTGGAAAAAGACATAAATGTGCGTGTGCGCAAGCAGATAGACAAAATGCAGCGCGAATACTACCTCAGGGAACAGATAAAGGCGATACAGACAGAGCTTGGAGACAAGGACGGCATAGCGGCTGAAGTCGAAGAGTACAGGAAAAAGCTTGAAACAGCAAACCTGCCCGAAGAAGCACACAAAAAGGTGCTCAAGGAGCTGGACCGCCTTGCAAAGATGCCTTCCGGCTCAGCAGAGGGTTCTGTGATAAGAACGTATCTGGACTGGATCTTCGATCTGCCGTGGAATAAAAAGACAGATGAAACCATTGATCTCAGCCTGGCTGAGAAGATACTGAACGAGGATCACTACGGCCTCGAGAAGGTAAAGGAAAGGATACTGGAATATCTGGCAGTGCTGAAGCTGACAAACCATCTGAAGGGGCCGATCCTTTGCCTTGTGGGACCTCCTGGTGTCGGCAAGACCTCGATAGCCAAGTCAATTGCGAGAGCGCTCAACAGAAACTATGTCAGGATGTCATTGGGCGGTGTAAGGGATGAGGCTGAGATAAGAGGCCACAGGCGTACCTATGTGGGTGCTATGCCGGGCAGGATAATAAATGCGCTGAAGCAGGCGGGCTCCAGCAATCCGCTGATACTGCTCGACGAGATAGACAAGATGAGCAGTGATTTCAGAGGAGATCCGGCGTCTGCGATGCTGGAGGTACTTGATGCAGAACAGAACTTTGCCTTCAGGGATCATTATCTTGAACTGCCGGTGGATCTGTCGGATGTGTTGTTCCTGACTACGGCCAACACCCTTGATACGATACCCCGTCCTCTTCTCGACAGGATGGAGGTCATATCGATCTCAGGATATACTGAAGAAGAGAAGGTACAGATCGCTCAAAGGTACCTGCTGAGCAAGCAGATGAAAGCCCACGGACTGCAGAAGAAGAACCTCAGGGTAAGCGAGGATACCATCAGAAGCATCATCAACCATTATACCAGGGAAGCCGGTGTAAGAAACCTGGAACGAGAAATCGCCAGCGTCTGCAGAAAAGGAGCCAGGGCGCTCATTGCTGAAAACAGGAAGTCTGTTGTGATAACACCGGCAAATATCGAGAAGTACCTTGGAACCAAGAAATACAGATTTGACATGGCCAATGACAAGGATGAGGTAGGTCTCGCCACAGGTCTCGCATGGACGCCGGTAGGCGGGGACACACTTGCGGTTGAAGTCACGGTCATGGACGGCAGCGGCAAGCTGGAGCTCACAGGTCAGCTTGGAGACGTCATGAAGGAGTCGGCTAAGGCGGCAATCAGCTATATACGTTCAAGGGCAGAGTCCCTGGGCATAGAAAAGGATTTCCACAATAAATATGATATCCACATTCATGTGCCTGAAGGAGCAATACCCAAGGACGGACCGTCTGCGGGCATAACTCTCGCTACAGCCATGGTGTCCGCACTGACCGGGAGAGCAGTAAGGAGAAATGTAGCGATGACCGGAGAGATCACGCTGCGGGGCCGCGTGCTTCCTATCGGGGGACTGAAGGAAAAGGTTCTTGCAGCCCACAGGGCAGGCATAGACACGATCATTGTTCCCGCAGAGAACAGGAAGGATATAGACGACATACCGGCCAATGTACGGGCTGAGCTGAAGTTCATCCTTGCGTCGGACATGGACATGGTACTGGGCAATGCTCTGACAGAAAAAAAGGCAGCCGAAGAGACACAGAGCGCAGGCAATGCCGGAGGACATGTGCTGCTGGCAAAAAATCCTATCATGGACGGACACGAAACAACACAGCAGATGTAGCAGCCGTATGAAGCAGCCAGGAGCAGATCAATACAGCGAACAACAGGACGTTCCCTTTTCAGGGAGCGTCTTTTTTATTTCAATGGAAGAGCACAATTATTGCCGCGATAATCGACGTTATCCATGTGCTCAGTTGATAAGGCATGCCCGCATTCCTCGCCGGGAATCTCACAGCCTGCAGGGGGACCGTATTCCGGAACACCGCGATTCTGGCCGTATCCGTAGGCTGGTGACTGACAATACCGCCTGATATAAACATAAGAATGATGCAGGAAAAAGCCGAAAAAGAAGGAATTGTCCGTTTTTATATCGAATTTAGTAATAAATGACTGCCTGTGCAGTTAATCTGCTTGTCAGCATAAGCATATCGGGAGGGTACCGGATGCATTTATACATAATAGCTGTTGTTTGTACTGTAGCCGTAAGCGGTATCGCAATGTCGGTCCTTTTTCACCGCAAAAAGCTGCTTGATAATGTAACCATAGCAGCAATCGCACTTGCATCGGTGGCCGCGGCTGTTATACTGCCTGTTGTATTCAGCGCACTCACGGCAGACAAGGATGAAAGCATGGATCTGTCTTTTCTGCTGATTTCCGTAATATCTTCGCTGATTGTTCATCTGGTCACAGTCTTTGTGCTCAGCATAGCTATAGCAGGCCTGATGCCGAAGATAAAATCCATAGCAAGAAAGAAGACGACAGAGACGGCGGCAAAACCAATGCCCGATGGTGTATCCGCTGAAATCAAGGGCAGCAGTAAACAGACAAATACAGACAAAATATCTGCCGGATCCGGAGGGTCAAACAGCCCTGCTGTGTTCGGTTCAGGCGGGTCTGCAGGCATGTCGGCTGAAGCAGACAGCGTAATGGTACAGGATTATGTACTGGCCTCCGAGGAGGTCGTGTCAGCCTCTGAAGAGGAGGGCGCATTAGCTTCTGAAGAGGAGCGTGTGTTTGTCCCCGAAGAGGAGGATGTATTTGGTCACGGAGATGAGGACGTACTTGTCCCCGATGATGATATATTTGTCCCCGAAGAGGAAGATGTATTTGCCCCGGAGGAAGAGGACGTGCTTGCTACCGCAGAGGATGATGATGCAGAAGCAGCAGGCACCGTTATGGCCGGTGATAATTATCTTGAACAGATCTATCTGAAATATACCGGTCAGAATGTCGAAACAGGCAGTACTCCGGAGGAACATGCAGAAAATACAGCTTTTGAGGAGAATAACATCGAAAAATCTGTTGACAGTGCTGAAAATATTGGTAAAATGGGTATAGAAAATACTGTCCGTGACGAAGATATTACAATAGAGGAGTGCATTGAAGAGGCATTCAGGCTTAAAGAGCTTGGCGATGCGGAAGGCTCTATACTCTATTTCATGAATGCTCTCGATAGAAAGCCCCAAAAAGAACTGACCTTCTGGATCATACTGGAGATTTGCATTATGTATAAATCACTCGGTCAGCAGAAACTGGCGCTGGATATACTAAACAGCTATTATGACATCTATAGTGGTGTTATGGATGATGCAGTGAGAGCAGAAATCGAAAGGAATCTTACCGAAGCAAGTGCTTGATATTCAATATGGTCTGCTGAGATATGAAGGAGGCATTTTAAAATGAAAAAAACTCAAAAAATACTTGGACTGCCGATAATAAGCATATCTGACGGTCTGGAAGTGGGCAGAGTAAAAAGCATTATTATAAATGCGGACAGAGGAGCCATCGACTACATAGTTGTTGACAGCGGTATACAGATCTTCAATGTCAGGGTCATACCCACCGAGGATGTTCTTGGTATAGGTGAATATGCACTGACAATAGAAAACGAAGATGTCATAACCGACATAAGCAAAATACCTGCTGCGATACAACTCCTTCAGAACGATATAAGGGTAAAGGGTACGAAGGTTCTTACGAAAAAAGGCAGACTTATAGGTGAGATAGGCGATATATATATAGACGAAGAGAACGGGTGCAAAATCACCGGTCTTGAATTTATAGCAGACATTACCCAGAAACAGGTGCGTCTGATACCGAGAGATTCGGTTATAACTTTCGGAAAGAATCTGACGGTCGTCAAGGAAGATGTTGAGGATTCGCTGCTTGACACTCCCGAACAGCTTGGTGCTGATGACGGATCCTTCGAATTCGAAAAAAAAAATAAGTCTTATGTAGCTGCTGCATATCAGGATCAGAACAGAGAAGAGCAGATCATGACGGATCTTTTTGCGGATGCCGGATCTCCAAACCTTGCTGATGATTTTGAAGCAACAGCTGCATTGCCTGAGGACGATGCATTTGAAACGGAACCGGATGTCACTCAGAATGACAATGCCTCTCTTCTGTTTGAACAGCGGCAGAGACAATACCTCAGGGGAAGATATGCCACAAAGACGATTACAGACAGCAACGGAAATATCATAATCAATGAAGGAATGCGGATAGATGATGAAATAATAGACAAGGCGAAGGAAAAAGGAAAGCTTGTCGAACTGGTCATGAACAACAGGGCATAACGCGCATAAAAGTATAAAGCACGCGAGGCTTTATACTTTTATTCATTTTGTCCGGTGATCCGCCAAGCAAAAGAAGAATCATTACGGGGTTGTTTTTTGTGCAGAAGACAGGAAAAACACAGCTGATTTTTTTGCTTATACTGGTACAGAGCCTGGTAGCCGCGGCTGCAGGCATCATAGCACTGCTGGCAGTATCACAGAAGGAGATCCCTGCAAATGTTTACGCAGGAGAACTCTATGTAGGCGGCATGACATATGACGAAGCAGTCAAGGCGATCGAAGCCGATTACGGGGCCAGGTTTGCCGAGGGATCGCTGCGGCTCAGGAAATCGGATTATGAAGTGTTTGAAATATCATTTTCAGATATCGGAGCTGCCGTTGACGGGAAAATGACCATAAAGCAGCTTATGCCATCAGGCAATATCTATGGACTGACCCGACTGATAAATGCTCATTTCAGCCGTTCCGGCACAGAACTGAAGCCTGTTGTGAAGTTCGATGAAGGCAGGCTGATGATGAAATTGAGGACACTTTCCGAAAGGATAAGCACACTGCCGGCGGATGCGGTGATCTATTACAAAGACGGCCTGATCGAAAAAATCCCTGACATCCCGGGTATATCCCTGAACGTGAATAACACAACGGAACTGATCCGCAGCTGCCTTGAGTCTGATCCGTTCGGAGAGGTCGATCTTAATGAGGGAGATGCTCTCAGGACCATCGATGCTGAAATAAAGATGAAGGATTATGATGATATACAGGTCGTATTGGGGGAATACTCCACAAGCATAAAAGATCCTGCTTTGGCCGAAGGCATCCGGCAGGCCATACATGCTGTCAACGGGCAGATAATCGCCCCGCAGGGAGAACCTGCAGGCAGTGACAGGTTTTCATTCGTCGGGTGTATCAGCGCGTCAATAGCGGATCCCAGCTTTGATGAAGGATACAGTCAGGTGGCATCAACATTATATGCTGCTCTGTTGAAAGCCGGGCTGCCCGCAGAATCGATAACAGCAAGGATGCCTCATGATCTGACTCCCGACTATATTGAGCCCGGACTGGACTCGTGGATATCTGCAGATGGAGGAGACCTCAGGTTTTCGAATCCATATGACAATCCACTGGCCATATTTGCGGTAACAAAGGGAAGCGTACTGACGGTCGCAGTGGCAGGCAGAATGGAAGACCGGACAGATAAAGCCGTAATAACGAGAGAGACGGTGCAAAGATATACGCCGCCGGTATACTATGTGGAAAACAGGGAACTGAAAAATGGTGAAGCAATCGTTATGGATCCCGGTAAAGAAGGAATAACAATCAATGTATACAGAAACGGTGAACTGATCAGTACAGACACATACAAAGCTGAGACATCCATAGTGCAGGTGGCACCGGATGTTCAGTGGGAGAACGAAATCAAATAAACGGGATATGTTTTTTGCTATCGGTAAATATCAGCGGAATTTATCAGTAGAACTCCCGAAGAACTTCCAAAGCGTTGGATTCTATTATTTTCTGGCCATATTCATTCAGATATCCGTCAATGAAGCTTATGTTCGTAACCTTAGTGCCGTATTCAGCCAGCATAAGCTCGAACATTTTCATATCTGCCGACAGCAGACCGCTTTTAGTCAGAGTGAGATAGTAGGTATCCCTGCATTTGTATAATGTGCTTTCACCACTGTAATGCATGTCGAGCTTTTCAGCCAGCTCGGAAATATCCTCCAGAGATCTGAACGAATAAATAAGCAGCGGAGATGAAACTCTGCGGCTCTTTTTCTTGACCCGCAGGTCGCTTTTTCTCATCCTGTTTTTGATATATTTATGGATCGATTCGAACTCTCCGTCATCGTCCAGTTTTGTTATGTTTATTACAAAACCGTCGTTGGAGTCGGGGATAGGCTCTATGATCAGCTGTGAATCGGTGAGACTGAAACCAAGCTGTTCTTCGGCCTGTTCCATCAGATCCCAGAAAAATTCCTGTGCGGCTGGTGTATTATAATTTAATGTATTTAAATCTACGTTTCTTTCTTCAAGATCATTATAGGTTATCGTAACCCTTATAATATTTTCACCTATTCTTTCGATCTTCATAGTATCTCCATATATCCGGCATTCGGTGCCGGCTGTGTTGATAATTCTATCTTTATTATACTTCACCGGTAATGAAAAGAGAAGTATATTATTTCGACTAAAAATTGCCAAAAAGGCTGCACGACATCAGTTATGCAGCCTTTGGAACTTATTCATTTGATGAGTTGCGATATGATATTGCCTGTCAGTCAGCCTTTACTTCAGTCCAGATGCGGTTGTACTCCCTGTTTATTTCATCGCCGGGATATTCAAATATCTCACAGTTGGCCAGGTCCTCCTTGAGCGGATACGCATTGCGGTCTGAAACCAGGGCCGGATCAAGCATTTTCATAACCTCTGTGTGGGGAGTCGCATAGCCGATATAGTCAGCATTGTTGTATGCAACCTCCGGGTCGCACATAAAGTTGATGAAGAGCTCAGCTTCTTCCTGATGCTTGCTTGTCGATGGTATTACCATCGAATCGAACCAGTAGTTGGTGCCTTCCTTAGGCAGAACATATTCCAGATTTTCGTTCTCCGACATGCAGTAGTATGCATCGCCTGACCATACGACAGCCAATGCGGCACTCTCACCGATCATCATGTCCCTGACCTCATCGACGACATAGGACAGTACGAGGGGTTTTTGCTTGATAAGCAGCTGCTTTGCTTCTTCAAGCTCATCGATATTGCGGGTATTCATGGAATATCCAAGCAACTTCAGCGCTACACCGATGCTTTCTCTTTCACTGTCGGGCATGAGGATCTGCTTCTTGTATTTTTCATTCCAGAGGATCTCCCAGCTGTCGACCGGATCGTCAACCATCGTTTTGTTGTACAGTATACCTACTGTTCCCCACATGTAAGGAACAGAGTACTCGTTTTCAGGATCGAAGGCCAGGTCCCTGAAGCGTTCGTCGATGTACTTGTAATTCGGGATATTATCCATGTTTATCTTTTTCAAAAGACCTTCATCCAGCATCCTGGTTATCATGTAATCGGACGGGATCGCAACATCATACGCGGATCCTCCGGTCTTTATCTTGACATACATATCTTCGTTGGTTGTAAAGTTTTCGTAGTTCACCTTTATATGGGGATATGCGGCTTCGAAATCCTTTATGGTCGTTTCGCCTATATATTCTCCCCAGTTGAACACATTCAGGATGACCTTTTCGCCGTTGCTGCCTGTGTCGCCTGTATTACCGCAGCCTGTGATCATGACCGTCAGGGCAAGCATTATGGCCATAACGCAGATTTTTTTTACGGTTTTTCTTCTCATTTCCATTACTCCTTTTATCTGTCTAATATATTATTTGACCTGTCAGGCCCGGAAATTCAGCATTGATGTAATTTTCTGCAGCAGGTGCAAAAAGGTCACCGGCCTGACAGATTGTCATCACTGCAAACAAGATTCACGGTCAGATCAGGCTGCCTATCTTGACAGCTTCATCTTTTCCGTTGGCTGACGACCGTTTGTTGATAATAAGCAAGAGTGTCAGCACCACTGCAAACAGCAATGTTGAGAGAGCATTGATCTTCGGGTTTATTCCGAGCCTCGTCATCGAATAGATCGTGATGGACAGCGTGGAAACTCCCGATCCGGTGGTGAAGAAGCTTATTATGAAATCGTCCAGGGACAGTGTGAATGCAAGCAGGAAGCCTGTCACCACACCTGGCATGATCTCGGGAAGTATGACCTTGAAAAAGGCCTTAAGCGGGCCCGCCCCCAGGTCCAGAGCTGCTTCGTAAAGGTGCTTGTTCAGCTGCTTCAGCTTCGGTAGCACTGACAGTATGACATAGGGCACATTGAATGTGATATGTGCCAGCAGCAGCGTCAGGAACCCCATATCAAGCTTTATGAATATGAACAGGATCATGAGGGATATGCCCGTGACTATATCTGGGTTGAGGACAGGAAGATACGTCACGTTCATCACTATTGTCCTGAGCCTTTTATTCATCCCGAATATGCCGACCGCTGCTGCAGTTCCGGCCACAGTAGCTATCAGTGACGAAAGCAGCGCGATGATCAGCGTATAATACAGGGACGCCATTATCTGTTTGTCCTTAAAAAGCTGTGCGTACCACTTAAGGGTAAAGCCGTCCCAGTTGGCGCGGGATTTTGAGTTGTTGAATGAAAATATTATCAGCGTCAAAACCGGCGCATACAGGAAAACGTATATCAAAATCAGGTATATCCTGTTTATGGTCTTTTTCAAAACAGCACACCTCCCGTATCTTCCTTGTCATACTTAGACATTACGGCCATGCTGATCAGAATGATGAGCATCATGATGATCGACAGGGCGGAACCGAAGTTCCAGTCATATACCCTCATGAACTGGTCTTCGATAAGGTTGCCTATCAGTGTATACTGGTTGCCGCCCAGGAGCTTCGAAATTATAAATGTTGTAACTGCAGGCATGAATACCATGGTTATGCCTGAAACAACTCCCGGCAGACTGAGAGGGAATATAACCTTCAGGAAGACGGTCAGCGAATTCGAGCCCAGATCCTCTGCAGCTTCTATCAGACTCCTGTCGATTTTGCTCATTACAGAGAATATCGGCAGCACCATAAATGGCAGGAAGTTGTACACCATGCCCAGTATAACGGCAGAGTCCGTATAGAGGATGTTGATCTGCGGAAGACCGAACACACCGAGGATGGAATTGATGACTCCCTTTCGGTCAAGCAGCGTCATCCACGCATATGTTCTCAGCAGGAAATTCATCCACATGGGAATGACGAACAGCATCACCAGTGTGCTCTTTTTGCTCAGATCCCTGCCGGACAGTATCATTGCAACCGGATACCCGATAATGAGGCAGACTACGGTACTGATGAGCGCCAGCAGCACTGATCTGCCCAATACCTTCAGGTAGGTCGGCTGTAATGCCTTGGCGAAGTGTTCCAGAGTAAACACCATATGACCGTCCGTTGTGGAGGTAACACTGTAATACAGCACAAGGACCAGCGGTACGACTATAAAAATTATCATCCATATTATATAAGGATACGATATCCATCCCTTTTTCATTTCATCGGCACCTTTTTCATTATTTGTATATCTGAAGGCTGTATGCTCAGCCCAACCCTTGCATCGACCGGGGCCATTGACGTACTGTGCACAATCCAGGTGTAGCCGTTCGTGTCTTCGACCTGCATTTCATAGTGTACTCCCTTGAAGATAACGGACCTTACTACGCCCTGGAGCAGGCTGTCATCGCCGGATATGAGCTTGATATCCTCCGGCCGGACGACCACATCCACATCTTCATTCGTACCGAAGCCCTTGTCGACACAGTCGAACTCATGGCCTGCAAATCTGACACGGAAATCACGCAGCATAACGCCGTCGATGATATTGCTTTCTCCGATGAAATCGGCAACAAAAGCGTTTTTGGGCTCGTTGTATATATCCTCCGGCGTACCTATCTGCTGGATCGTGCCCTTCTGCATAACGACGATGGTATCCGACATAGTCAGGGCTTCTTCCTGGTCGTGGGTTACATATATAAATGTAATACCCAGCTGCTTCTGCATTTTTTTCAGTTCCAGCTGCATTTCCTTGCGGAGCTTGAGATCCAGTGCACCCAAAGGTTCGTCCAGAAGCAGCACCTCCGGTTCGTTGACCAGTGCCCTTGCGATGGCCACTCTTTGCTGCTGACCGCCGCTGAGAGAATTGACCGATCTCTTTTCGAATCCTTCCAGGTTCACCATTTCCAGCATTCTGGAGACCTTTTCCTTTATTACCTTCTCTTCAAGTTTTTTTATTCTGAGCCCGAAGGCTATGTTTTCAAAAACATTCATATGAGGGAAAAGGGCATACTTCTGAAACACTGTGTTGACCTTCCTCTTATGTGGCGGCACATTGGTGATGTCGACGCCTTCAAACAGCACCTTGCCGGAGGTAGGAGTCTCAAAGCCGCCGATGAGGCGAAGAGTAGTAGTCTTGCCGCATCCGCTGGGCCCCAGCAGTGTTATGAATTCATTCTGACGTATATACAGATTTATGCCCTTCAGTGCTTCTGTACCGTCATATTCCTTTACCAGATCGACCAACTCGATAATATGCTTTGACATATGGCATGCTCCTTCGTGTTAATAATCAGGTCTGCCGTACATCTCCGGCAGGATGCTTAAAAGCTTGGCGGAGTAGACACCCATAATACCTTTGCCTCCGTTTTCCCGCCGTTCGATATATAATGGACGCAGTTTGGCTTGAAGTAAAAGCTTTCATCCTTTTTTACCCTGTACTTTCTTCCGGCCAGATGGACGTATATGCTTCCGGACAGTACATAGCCGAACTCTTCGCCCTCATGGGGATCGTCCACCTCTGAGGAGCCGCCCTGGGCCAGACAGATCAGGATCGGTTCCATGTGGTTCTTCTGTGAATCTGGCACGATCCATCGTATCTCGTGCTTTAAATCAGTGTTTTCCTTGATGAAAATATCATCCTTTCTGAAGACGATTTTTTCATCGACGCTTTCATTGAAAAAATCCTTAAGGTTTGAACCGAGGCACTGAAGTATGTCAACAAGGGTCGCTATCGACGGAGATGTAAGGTCTCTTTCGATCTGCGATATGAAGCCCTTGGAAAGCTCGCTCCTGTTGGCCAGCTCCTCCTGCGTCAAACCGTTTTTTATTCTCAGCATTTTTATTTTGTTGCCGATTTTCATTTTTTGATTCCTTTCATGATTCTATCATGCATGTTTTTATTATTAAACATTTTGTTTAGAATCACTAAACACAAAACAAGTTTATTATAATCACATAAATATATGATGTCAATAATTATTGAAAAAAAGAATAGGACAGCAGAAAAACCGGAGAAGAATTTGATGGAACGCTGGCAGAAGCGGTTTTTTATGCTAATCGGCTGAAGGGCATAGAATATGTCTGGCCCTGTCCACTGCTTCATCGTCAGGGGAGGGGATACCTGCCAGAGGGTATGAAATTCCGAGCTCTGTCCATTTGTACGCACCCATTGAGTGATACGGAAGAACCTCGACTTTTTGAACATTTTGCAGACTTTTGATGAAGGAAGAAGCCGCCTTCAGGTCACCGTCGGAATCGGTATACCCT
>ENA-OWOZ01001587-OWOZ01001587.1-bioreactor-metagenome-genome-assembly--contig:-NODE-1587-length-20095-cov-5.475672_pt1 | contig 20095 bp, 16 predicted proteins | sample MGYA00238140_ERZ651804 | MGnify/ENA primary metagenome ERZ651804 (study PRJEB26910, sample SAMN07631232) | bioreactor metagenome | isolation source: Switchgrass digestor | place: USA: Dartmouth... | reverse complement strand
GCTGAAAGAAAGCTTACAATAACACTTAACGAGGGTTAACCACCCTCGTTTTTTTTTGCACACAAGACAGCTGCTATTTTCAGCAAGCCCATCCAGAAATAAACCGGTCTTTTTTTTTCGCTACGGAGAGATTACTACTAGTAGGGGAGTGGCACCGCATGGAAGATCAAAGAAAGAAGCTCGCGAGGTTACTTGAAGAACTGCAGTCGGAGATGAAGAAGGCGTACTGGCTTAGTGAAAAGAGAACTTGGCTGCTTTTATGGCGTCAGTTTATCGCAGGGGTGGCCAGAGGCGTAGGAGGCGCTCTAGGCGCAACCATTGTTGCAGGTATTGTGTTTTTACTCCTTGGCAAGCTTGCAGCTTTGAATCTTCCGGTTATCAGCCAGTTCTTGGCAAAACTCATCAAGCTAACTCAACTGAATCTGTAGGAGGAGTCTGTGTGGACTACAGCGATATCAGGGAAAAACTCAGACGACGCAGAGAGGAGCTTTCGCAGATCGTGGAAAGGATAGATCACAGAACCAAAGAGAGGTTTTCCGAATGGGCAGGTGAGCTTGCCTCCTTTGACAACCACCTAGACACCGGCACGGACCTCTTTCTTAGAGAACAGGATCAAGCGATTAGACACAGAGCCGAAAAGTCGCTAGAAGATGTTGATAAAGCAGAGGACGCTCTGAAAAAGGGCACGTACGGGATCTGTACAGTTTGTGGCAGGCCTATCGACGATGCTAGATTGAGCGTCTTGCCTGAGGTACAAACCTGCATAGATTGTGCAAAGGAACTTCCAGACGACGAAACGTACATGCTACCGCAAGGGAACCTTGAACCAAATGAGTTTTGGGACGAAATGGCGGTGTGGGGTAGCTCCAACACGTTTCAGGATGGTGAAAACGACCTATACGAACGGGAAGATGAGCCGCTTTGAGCGGCTTATTTTATTGCCAAGAAAATTTCTGCAGGGTATTATAGTTAGGAGGAAGGGGTCAGATTGTCTTGATATCTATCGCAATTGCCATTCTTTGGCTTGTTTTGGATCAACTGACGAAAATCATCCTGCCAAAAGTGATGTCTTGGTACGAAACTATTGAGATCATCCCGGGTGTACTCAACATCTCTTTGGTAAAAAATTACGGCGCCGCGTTTGGCATGCTTGCAGGGAAATCCTGGCTTCTCGTTCCCATCGCAGTTGTTTTTGTAGTTTATCTGATCGTGGAGCGTGAGAAGATCAACAGTATTCCCCTAGCCAGGTGGGGTGCACCTCTTGCTGCAGCCGGCGCTCTTGGCAATGCCATCGACAGGGCTTTTTTGGGGTATGTAGTGGATTTTATTGATGTACCTTTTTTCAGCGTGTTTAACGTTGCCGATATTGGGATTACCATTGGAATCTTCCTGCTCTTAGTCGGCTTAGTTCTTAATGAGAGGAATCATAAAGATGGTGCGTCTGACGTTTAACGTAACTGGATCCAAGGAGAGGCTGGACAAGTACATAGCAGCAAACTCCGATCTCTCCAGGTCTATGGTACAGAAATTGGCAAAGGAAGGCCGGATAACACTTAACGGAAAGACCGCCAAAGCCGGCGATCTTGTGGCAGAGGGGGACGTTGTTGTCCTGGAAAAGCCCGAGCCAAAAGCAGTGGAACTGAAAGCGGAAGAGATTGATTTGGAGGTCATCTACGAAGATCCGCACCTTCTGGTAATCAACAAGCCTCGGGGCATGGTGGTGCATCCGTCAAAAGGTCACAGTTCCGGCACTTTGGTCAATGCTCTTTTAGGTTATTGCACTGATCTTTCCGGAATAGGCGGGGAGATCAGGCCGGGTATTGTTCACCGCTTGGACAAGGAAACAAGCGGGCTGTTGTTGATTGCCAAAGATGACAAGACCCATCAAATGCTCAGCCAAGCTCTACAGACCCATGAGATAAAAAGGATCTATGTCGCCGTAGTTAAAGGTCGTATGACCGCCCTTGAAGGGACCATCAATGCGCCTATCGGTCGAAACCCGAAAAACCGGACAAAAATGGCGGTTGTAGAGGGTGGGCGCAGGGCGGTGACTCACTTTAAGGTCCTGAGGTTGTTTGAAAAAAACAGTTTCGTTCGTTTGGAGCTTGAGACCGGAAGAACCCATCAGATTAGAGTTCACATGGCATTTGCAGGGCATCCGATAGTGGGAGACGAGGTCTACAATCCCGATTGCATAGCTGGGGGTTCACCTTTGATGCTTCACGCTGCAGTGTTGAAGTTTGTCCATCCCATTACCGGAGAGTCCATGCAGTTTGCCGCTTCTCTGCCCGAAGAGTTCAGAGCTGAACTCCGGAGGCTGTATTGACAAAGGTATCAAAATTGAGTATATTTTAGGCAACCTTTAAGAACGTCCAGAGAGGCTTCAAGGGCAAAAAATAACGGTGTTTTGGTTTTGCCCTTTTGACCACTTGGGATAGGTGGTCTTTTTTAATCGACAAGGTGGTGGACAAAATGCCAGTTGTTGCAAAAAAGCAAATTGTAGATGGCAGCGTTTTTGAAAGGACCCTTACTAGAATCGCTCATGAGATTCTGGAGAAGAACACGGATCCTAAGAATATCTGCCTTGTGGGAATAAAAACTAGAGGTATTCCCATCGCCAAAAGGCTGGCAGCAAAAATCAAGAAGATCGAAGGCGTAGATGTTATGACAGGTGATCTGGATATCAGCCTGTATCGCGATGACCTGACCGAGCTTGATCGGTCCCCGACGCTCCAGTCAACGAACATCGAAGGTGACGTTACAGGGATGGATGTGGTGTTGGTTGACGATGTGATCTTTACCGGCCGTACTGCACGGGCAGCTATGGACGCACTCATCGATTTGGGCAGACCAAGGACCATTCAGCTTGCAGTGATGGTGGACAGAGGTCACCGAGAGCTGCCAATTCGTCCCGACTATGTCGGTAAGAACATACCTACTGCGAAGTCCGAAATCGTGCTGGTCAGAGTGAAGGAAATAGATGGGCAGGACGGCGTGTATATCGGAGTAAAGCAGTAAACCAGGTGCCGTTTTACAGCAGGAAAAAACCAGCAGTTAACTGAAAGAGGAGTTTGAACTCCTCTTTTATTTTTGTCCATTTGGGGTATATGGATGTTGAGTGAGGTGGCTGTATGCAAGTTTGGGTAAGGTACATTCTGATTGCCTTTTTTATTGTGCTGTTTTTTGGAGGCGCTCCTCTTTATGTATATGTTTACATGTTGTTTCTTACCGTGCTTTTTGCCCAGCTGTGGGTTCAGCTTGCGCTCTTGAAGCTGAGAGTCAAACGTAGAGCCATCGACAAAGGGTATTTTGTTGGAGAGGTTGTACCTGTGGTGTTGGAACTAGAAAACCCAAGCCTATTACCGGTTTTATGGGCTTACGCCGAAGAAAGCGTTCCTTCAGGCCTTTTAGGAAGAGAGCAGCGCATACTGTTTTCTCTACCGATCAAAAAACGACAGGTGCTGAAGTATACATTTCAAACCAATCAGAGAGGCGTCTATAGTTTTAGCCCAGTGAAAGTAATCTCCGCAGATGTCTTGGGGCTTTTCCACTACTCAAAAGTCACAGACACTGCACAAGAGATTACAGTTTACCCTAGATACAGAAAGCTGGTTTTTGAGGGAAGGGGTTTTGTCGGGCCGCACGCCTACGTCAAAGCCAAGATGAGTTTAACTACAGATCCCCTTGTTGTTGTCGGCAGCAGAGACTATCAAAGAGGAGATCCGTTAAATACGATAGATTGGAAAGCAACAGCGCGGACCATGGAACTCAAGACCAGACAGAGCGAATACCGCAAGGCACTGACCACAACCGTTTTGTTCAATGCCAATCTGGATGACTACAAGAATCAGGTTAAGCTAGAAGAAGCTATAGAGACAGTGGCTAGCTTAGTAAAATGGTTAATTGACAACAAAGGCGAAGTGGCTTTCTTTTCTAATGGCAGAAACGTCAAGCACCTTGATGACAGAGGGCTACCCGTTCTCGGAGTCACAGCAAAGTCGGATAAGGAGCAGTTCTTGCGCATTCTAAACTCGCTTGCTTTGATAAAAAACACTCGAACCTATCCTTACTTTAGGTTGTTTGATAGGGTGTTGAAAGAGATTACGTTTGGTAGTTCGTTGATTTTTGTGACTCCAGTAGTAGATGATGAGCTGTGGTTGCGGCTAGCTCAGACGAAAAAAGCGGGGAAGCAAGTCTGGATTGTTCTTACAGAAAGACTGGTTAAGGCCGAACAGAAGGAGTATCTGCGGAAGTCACAAAGCCTTGGAATACCGATCTTCGTAGCGGTTCCAATAAAGGAGGATGGTACAGTTGAAGTTCGAACACTCTGATTCAATCGCTTTGAAGTTGGTCTTACCGCTTTTCTCCGCTGTTTTGATTGGTCAGCTCATGATGGCCTTTACGAAACTTTACGCAGTTAGTTTGACGTACTTGTTTTTCTTGATCATATCGGCATACGTTCTCGACATTGTTGAACAGGCCAGAGTCAAGACCAATGGCCCGATGCTGGTTAGTGCGGTGGCTGCTTTTTTGGTATACTTGGTTGGCAACTTGGTCTTAAGAGCTGAAAGCCCGACGACCAAAAGCCTTTTATATATTGAAGGGATGCTAGTTCCGTACATTTGTTTGCTGGTTTCGGTTTATTGGGGCATCAGTCATGGTAATATGGTATCTAGGCTGAGAGCCTACTGGAATCCGGAAAGCGTTAGGTTGGACGAAGGATCCGTTCATCATACCGAGGTAGCACGGGCGTTTTGGCCACCCTCCATGCTTATTGGCTTGCGTAGGGTGTTGTTTCTGGGGCTGGTAGAGCACGCTGCTGTAGTGTACTTCCGCTTGGACTTTTACTTCATCATTCTCTATTGGGTGCTCGGTTTTATGTATATCGCTCTTCTTCAACGCTGGGGACTGGCGATCAATACCCGAAGTGTGGGACTTGTTGCATCGCCAGAATACAGGAGTCTGTGGTTCAAGTCGATAGCGGTGTTTTTAATAGTTGTGCTAAGTCTGTCGCTTGTGCTTCCAAAAGGCATTTTCACCTTTCGAGAAGGAGTCGTTGCTAATGCTATAGTGAACCTTGTAGGGAATGTCCACTATCGCACGGGAGCCAGGCAGCAAGGTGCGGGTTCTGAAGGAGAACCAGTGGCGACAGAAGGACTCCTTCAGGAGATGGAGGAGTTGGGGTCGCCGCCAACCACATCGAGATGGATCTTTCTGGTTATTTTTTTACTCCAGGGGGTTTTAACGGCGGCAGAGTTTATCTGTGCGGATCCCCGGGAAGCATTGGCCATAGCTGCCGCCACTGGGGATATGAGTTCGTCTTTTCCAAATTTGTTCCCCAGTACCCCAATTATCATTGGCAACATGAAACCGGTGATAATATATATCGCGGTTAGCTGGGGGCCCAGAAGAACAAAGGCCAGTATGACCGCAGCAGGATTTATTATGGGTGTGGCTACCAGAAAAGCCAGAGTTGGCCCTAAATAAGCACCTGAATGATAAAGACTTAAGGCTAAAGGTACCACTCCGCAGCTGCAAATGGGCAAGAGCATCCCGGAAATAGTAGCCTTCACCAGGGAAGACATCTTGCTGTTGCCCAAATTCCTTTGCAGGAATTCCGGCCGCAATATAACGTGTAAAAAACTGCAAAGCAAATAACTTACTACCAGCCAGAAAGAACTAATATTTAATAATTGCCAAAAGGAAGCCCAAAAGTCATTAGCCATTTACTTCATCCAGTGCTGCCTTAACGGCTCTTTCGATTGTCCTTCTGCTTAAATCATCATACCGGTCTTTTTCATTGATGATCAAAGTACCGCGGTTGATTACCCCATATTTAGGAAGATAATCAAAATCCTTGCCCATATAGTATATTTTCAGATCTATCTGCTGGGGATGTCTGGCAGCTAGTTCTCTTAATACATCCCCATAACCATCACAACAGGAACAAGTATTGATAAATTCCACCTTCACCTTCTCCATGCTCAGTTCCCTCCCGATCGCTCTCCTCCGGCATAAGCGGCTAATGTAATATAATTTTTTGTTATACTTATTATTCTTTAAACATATTATAATTGGCCAGGAAAAATGCGTCAATAAAAGTGGTGAATCCTGGTGACGAAAGAGGCGTTACCGTTTCCACCCGTGACAGTTGCAGCGAATCAATATCCCACGGTATCCAAAGGCTGAAAGGCCCAATCAGCGTACCTGGATCTCCGCTGACATGATTGACCATAAACTTTCCCCCAACAACTCTCCAAAAAAAATCAAAATTTTAGTTGACAGTTTATATATAATATAATAGTATGATAGTGCACTAGGTAATTAATGCACTAGGCAGGTGATGTAATCGTGAACTTTGATGCTGCTCAGCCGATTTACCGCCAGATCATTGATGATTTTAAGAAAAAGATGATTCGCGGGGAATTAAAACATGGGGATCGTATTCCCTCCCAGCGGGAGTACGCAGAGATGGCCCAAGTTAACCCAAATACTGTGCAAAGAGCATACCGGGAGATGGAAGCTATGCATATGGTAGAAACCCTAAGGGGCCAGGGGACCTTTGTCAGCGCTGATCAGGAGATGCTGGCCAGTATGAAAGAAGAGATGGCCCAATCAATTTTAAATTACTTTGTTGCCGAAATGGATGCTCTGGGTTACCAGGGCAGTGATCTGATTAAGATGCTGCAGGACTACATGCAGGCCAAGGAGGCGGAAGACCAGTGATTGAGTTTAGACAGGTAAGCAAATATTTTGGTACCGTACGCGCCTTAGACAATTTTCAGGCGCAGCTGGCTTCAGGACGGGTAATTGGCTTATTTGGCCCTAACGGAGCCGGCAAATCAACTACTCTCAAAATGATTGCCGGGTTGAATCGTCCTAGCCGGGGAGAGGTGCTGGTAGATGGGTTGAATCCCTGGATGACCCGGGACCGGGTAGCCTATCTGCCGGAAGTAGATCACTTGTACCCCTGGATGACCGTTGGAAAAGCCGCTGAATTTATAAGCACTTTCTACTCAGACTGGGATCAGTCCAAGTACCAGGACCTGCTGAATTACTTAAATCTGAACGAGGATATGAAAATCGGCAAGATATCCAAGGGACAGCGGGCCAAAGTCAAATTGCTGTTAACCCTGTCCAGGCGTTCTCCTTACCTGCTGCTGGATGAGCCCTTGTCAGGCATCGATCTGCTCACCCGGGAAGAGATCATCAACTCGGTTATCCGGGACTATCGAGAAGGAGAGCAAACCGTAATTATTTCCACTCATGAGATTGGAGAGGTGGAAAGATTAGTGGATGAAGTAATATTTATCCGCAATGGTAAAACAGTATTGTCTGGTAATGCCGAAGATTTACGGGAAGAGAAAAACATGTCCCTGGTGGAAATAATGAAGGAGGTAATGCGCAGTGCTCGCTAAATCCTTTTCCAAGTTTGGAGCCCTTTACAAAAAACAAATGCGGGAAATGGCCCCCGAAATGATAATTATAGGCGGAGCAGCAGTACTAGTAAGCCTGGTACTCTACCTGAAACTCGGCTCCGTACGCATTGCTGTTTTAATGGCTATGATGATGGTAATGGGCCTGGCCTGTTTTCTGCCCATTGTATCCTCTTTCCGGCTGGGGCAGGAATGGAATAACCATACCATTTACCTGATGATGTCCCTGCCGGTAGGAGGCGGCATGATCCTGGGCAGTCGCCTGGCAGCCCTTTTAACCCAGTATGTGTTCGGTACCTTGATAGTGGGAATCTGTGGACTGCTGCTGGCTGGAGAATTGGCTCCGGAACTCTATGATAACCTGGACCTGATTCTGCCTTACCTGGACATAGTTGTGCTGTTTTACCTGTGCACCGTAGCCTGGATAGGATACCTGATCTCCGTCAGCTTCTTCAGTCAGATTATCGGCAAGCTGGTCAGCCGCTTCTCAGGGCTGGTCACCATAGTTACGTTTTTTGCCACCCTCTGGCTGTCAGTTAAGATGATGGGCTTAATGTTGGGACAAAGAACCATCGAAGCTCCAGATGTTACTGCTCAGATTTTCTGGCTACTGCTGGGGGTAATTACTCTGGTAGCAGCAGTTATCTTCGCCTTGTCCACTTGGGTATATAACCGGCGGGTGGAATTATAGACCGGGAAACAGGAAAAGCCACAACCTACAGCATCAGTGTAACAATTGATTGTTGCTAATGACTCCGGGACCTCAGGAAAACACCTACATCTTCCTGAGGTCTCTTCCTTGTATTCCGGTAAAGCCCCCGCATAGGTAATCTAGTCCTTCACAACGAGATTTTCGGCGGCTGAACTAAACCAACAAATAATATTAAAATCTTTGATATTACTATCACGAAGTTATATAATTATTATAAATCGACATATCGGCTCAATACGGGGCTGCAGAACAGTCCCAGGGGGAAGGGAATTTAAAGGAAAGGAGAATGTGATGGGATGAGTGCAATTGTGAAGACGGGGATCGGCGTTTTAGACTATTACCGAGAAAATGTGCCAACCATTCCCCAAATGTTTTACAGTACGGTGCGGAATGCGGGCAGTCAGCCGGCCAATACGTTCAAATCCGGCAAGGAATGGCGCACCATAAGTTACCAGGAATGGGCTCAGATATCTGAAGAAATAGCCCTGGCCTTGATCAAGTATGGCGTCAGGAAAGGTGACGATATTGCCATCCTCTCCAGACCATGTCCTCAGGTGGGATGGGCAGATATGGCCATACTGTTGTCCGGAGCCGTAGTCAACGCCATTACTCCTATGGTGGATGATGAAGAGCTCACCTTTATTGTCAACCGGACGGATGTAAAGTACATATTTGTGGAGAACAGGGTCATGCTGCAGAGAACGGAATCCTTGTGGAAGCAGATGCCCTCTCTCCGGGGAATCATCTGCCTGGAGGAAGATTACCAGGGCAATGGCGAGAATACCTGGGGATTGCAGGAGTTCCGAGCAGCGGGCAGGAGCCACTCCCTGCCAGCTTCTGAATTGCCAGTATACTGGCTGCGTCTAAGTCTCGAGGACCGCGCCCGCCTTGATTACACCAAAAGTACTACCGGTGAATTAAGATGGGAACTGACCAGGCACGGTGAATGGATAAAATCCGAGCCCAGGGGACTGCGCCGGATCTTGTCCGAGAACCTGCAGGGCAAGCCCAGCAATGTATATCCTACCATTATGTCCATACCCAACAGCAGCGAGATAATGTACGCTCTTTATGCCATGATAGCAGTGGGAGCATTGATAAAATACGGTCCAGGACCGTCCAAGATCCAAAAACTGCCTGATCTCCATACTCTGCGCCAGGCTGCCAACGGCTAATTAAACCCGCGAAATTTCTTAGGGGAAGGGTTGCTTCAGGGGGCAAACCTTCCCCTGATGACTTTCTGTCAGTCTTTTAATTGGCGTAAAAAATGTATGACTGGTCCCCGTTTTAGGTCTTCGTGGCAGAATTGGTTGCGGTAGTTGCGCAGGCACCCTTGACAGCTGGCATCTCCTTCTTCCCCGCCACATTCACACGCTTCTAGCTTTTCCCGAGTGCGCTCAAGTATTGTCTTTAATACATCCGGTTCAGCCATGCGATAAACATGACCGGCCCCACCCGGTACATCATCGAAAAGAACCAGCTCCGGTGAGTAAAGACCTCCGTTGGGATGATAGATACAACCGTCCAAATCCTGCCGTTCTATGTCCAGCACGCTACTGGCACCTTCCAACAGGCCATATAAAAGGGATAACCAAAAACCACTATCGGTATTCTGGTAGCCTTGAAAGTTTATCCGAAGGATATCGCTATAAAACTGATGACCTAAAGAATAGCGCTTTATTAGGGTACCGCTGCACCTCTGCCCCCAGGGTGTTTGATGAGAAGCAGGAACTTTATCCGTGCCCATACAGGCAAAACCGCAGAGAGGACAAACCCGGAATCCATGGCTGCCTTTATTTATTACCACCAGTTTTCCCTGGGACTCGGCAATGGCCTCAATCCTCACCCGGGGATAGTCAAGGATAACGCTTTTGGGTTCAGTACTCGTATTGCCCGGGGAGAAAAATACCCGGGTCGAGTAAGTACGCTCCGGTTTTTGCTCCCGGGGACGCTGGGGAGGTTCGGGAGAAGAAATAAAACCAAAGTCGGGAATGATAAAAGTACCCTGGTTATTCCCAAAGGGCCGGTCGCAAACCGGACACTTCTGGAGTTTTTCTTCAAACTCGGCTCGCTGCGGATAAAAATTGTGGCAATGCTTGCAAATGGCATAATCATAGGTATCCCATTGCTTACCGGGAGGCAGTTTAATATACCTGGACGTCCACAGCTTTCCTGCCGCCACTACTTCACTTCCCGGAGCATACTCGGACAGGGCAATGCGCAAATCTCTGTCCAACTCCACCATGCGCGCCTCCTCGGAATGGTGAATTATACTCAATTCAACCACATCCACCGGGAACCCATACTTAGGCAGCACATTGCGGGAAGAAAGAAAACTGATCAGGTTCCTTTCTTTTATGGTTCTGATCAGGCGGGACAGGTGATCAATGCCCCCCTGATTATTTTCAAAACGCCGGCGGCGCAGGTTTTCCAGCTCAGTTACATCATTGACTACCTCATCTTCCGCCCGTTTTAGTACACCAGGGTCTTCAAAAAGGTGATTTATCCAGGACCAATCCTCGATTCCCAATATAGGCTGCATATCCCGCGGTACAATCCGCCGCAGGGAATCCACCAATTCAGCCGGGCGGCCTTGCAGGTAATCCAGGAAAAGATCATGGCCGCAAATGTCCGGAGCAAAAAAGAAATCCTGCACCTGTTCAAAATAATCGGGGTATTGTCTCCAAAAAGAGGCCAGAGCCACGGCATTAACATGTCTTTGGATAATTTTGGGGTTTTGCAGCTGAAAATGAGGAACTCCTATCTTGCCTGCCACCATGTGCAGAGGATTGCGAAAATGGTCCAAATCATGGGAACGCCGCTGGGCATAGGTAAGCACAAAAGCGGTAGATTCCACCCGCCGCCCGGCGCGGCCAGCCCTTTGCACATAATTGGCGGCTGAAGGCGGCACATTGCGCAGTAAAACCGCTTCCAGTTCCCCCACGTCAACCCCCAGTTCAAAGGTGGTCGAACAGCTTAATACATTAACCTGCCCTTGGTTAAATTTAACCTGCAAATCAGCGGCGGCTTCACTGGTCAGCTGCGCTGTATGTTCCCGCACGATCATTCTCCGGGGTGTGAGTCCGGTATACAAGCGATAGTAATGATTATCCCGCAGCATTTCCCGGGGATCACAAGGCACCAGAGTCCCGGAACAACGGTAATTGGGACACACGCCCCGCAAGTTATACAGAGTGAGACTGCGGCAGCGATCGCATCTGTACCACTGCAGGTCCGGTTTAACCTGGGTGGGCTGAAGCTCCCACATCTCATAGCGCAGCTGCCGGGCATTTATATCCCGGTTTATTGTCACTTCCGCAAAATAGTCATGTACCTGCCTCCCCAGGCGAAAGTCTTTTTCCCATATTTTCTCCAGGGCAAAACGGCAATCCTCAGGAGTGGGACGCCCTTCCAGCCGTGCTGCCAAGCGGTGCAGATAATCCAGGCGGCTGTTGAGGTGGCGCGGATTCCAGCCAATAATGCCCCACTTGGTAACCTGTGTATTTGAGTGAGAGCGAACTGCTATTTCCCGGTTGCGCGGCTGAAAAAGCTCATCCCTCGGGGAAACATTCTCGGGAAATAGTACCGCTCCCTGGCGTCGCAGACTGTTTATAAGCACCTGAAACAGCATCCAAACTTCATCGCTGCTCAGGTTCCAGGGAGGCCGAGTTAAGGCGGGAAAAGGACTCCAGTCTTCAGGCTTGATCAAGGTAAAGCCCAGCAGCCCCAGCCCTTCCAGGTTGATATGAATGTCCAGACCCAGGAATTCGAACATAACCCAGCGCCACACTTCGTTAAATTGCTCCTGGGGAGTTTCCCTCTCGATGAAAAATCCGGAGCGGCGAGCCTGCTCCACCAATGCCCGGGCCAAATCAGACAGGCGCCATCCGTAGGTGAGAATATCGGAACGGTGTGTTTCCAGGGCTTTCAAGATAAGTACCCGGCGGAGTATCTGGCTGTATGTACGATCCAGGTAAGGAGCAAAGAAAGCCGCGTCCTGTCGGCTGTCGGAAAAAATCAGCAGACGCGGCGGTTCTCTGTTTGCGCTTAAATTCATGACTTCCTCTGGAGCGCTCTCCCAGCCGTCGTCAGTGGAGGCAGGTATTGAGATTTGTCTGCTCAAGCTGGTATTTACAGATTTATCCTGGTCCAACTGCTGGTAGAGGGCAGTGGCCAAAACACTGGCGGTGGCATCCGTACCGGTTAAGAAACGCCACACCATACCAGTCATGCTTCTTTTGCCGCAGGCCAGGCAAGTGGTTACCTTGCCCTCTTCGCTGACCGGCGCTTGCAGCAAATACTGGTAGTGCTCAGGTCCGCAATCACAGGGAGGCAAAACCGAATTAGCCAGATCCATGGTTCCGCATTTGCCGCAAATAACCAGTCTTATTTGTTTATAATCCAGATTGGCTCCGCCGCTTACTTCCGTTTCATCATCTTCGTCCAACTCCTCTGCGGATACTGCTTTGCCCAGCAGATAAAAATAACTGACTTTGTGTTCGTCATCTATGCGGGGAGGCTCAAGCTTGGCCGGAAACTTATCAGTAACTGTCCCGGCCAGGTAGGTGGCCCCGCAGTTCCGGCAGGAAGCCAATTCGAAAACCGGGTAGCGATGTCCTGCTTCCTCAACATAATTGCGCCTTTCCAAAAATAGCCGGGGGATGGGCTCCAGCTGCTGATAAACCCCTTCCACCGCCCGCACAAATAAATGATAGCGAGCCGGAATTAAGGATTGCCAGCCGGGGCTGGGACGGGCCATTTTGGCCAAATCAACCAGGGCAACTACTTTGTCCATCCGATCATGATCATTACCAAAGAGCTCTTGGGCGGCCTCCTCCAGCAGGCACGGGCTTTCCTGCAGTTTCCTTTGCAGATTAATGACCCTTTGATCATGTTTTAACAGGTGATACAAAAAAGCCGGCCAGCCGCTTTCTTGAGCAGCAGTCACAGCTTGCTGAATCAATGATTCCGGCAAACCAGCTTGCCTGCCAATCCTGGCTAAATCTTCAAGAACATCCGTAGCTTCTCCAGACAATATGGTTTGGTACCAGTGTAAATACAATTCCGAATTGTACTCCAGGCTTAGGCAGTCACCCTCAATGCTAACCATCGGCAACCTGGTGGCATAAACCACATCCTGTCGATCCGGGTTACCCTCATCCCACTCAAAAGGCTCGCCGAACAACCTGCTGGCAAAAGCTGCTACTGCCGGGGCGTCCTGGCGCCCATTTCCCAGGGTGGCGCTGGTAGCCACACATTGCAAGTGTCCTTCATCGGATGAGAAAATGCGCTCCTTCAAGCGCCTGATTAGCATGGCCATTTCAATTCCCCTGGCACCCGAGAACGTATGGGCTTCATCCACTACCAGGTATCGCCAGTGACGGGCCAAGGGACCATCAAAGAAAACCGTATCTTTTGGCCTTAGCAGAAGGTATTCCAGCATCGCATAGTTGGTGAGCAGGATATGGGGAGGACTGCTGCGCATTTCTTCCCGGGATATCAATTCATTTTCCAGGGGATCACAACCAAATACTTTACGATAATGCTCCAGGGCATCCTTTTTCCCTTCAATAGTTTCACCAATATAACGTCCAAAGGTTATCTGCGGAAAATCCTTTAATAAATTGCGCAAACGCTTGACCTGGTCATTGGCCAGAGCATTCATGGGGTACAGCAGCAAAGCCCGTACCCCTGGACCCAAGGAACCCTGTTCATGCTCCTGCAACAAGTCACTTAAAATCGGCAATAAAAAGGATTCCGTTTTACCACTGCCGGTTCCTGTAGCCACCACCAGGTTGCGGCGGTTAACCAGCAGTTTGGTTATAGCCTCTTCCTGATGCTTATATAAGGCCATTTCCGGCGATATGGCCGACAGTTTGAGCAGTGATTTGCTTAACACTCCAGAATCCACCATCTCCTGGATGGTTTTGCCCCGGGCAAACTCCGGAGTGGCCTCCAAAATAGGTCCTTTTATCAACCGGCCCGGCTGATTGAGCAGGCTGGTAAACTCCTCTTGCAGAGCAGGGTTTTGGAAGCTGAAAGCAGAAGAGAGATAGCTGATATAACTATCCTGGATGGCCTTGGCAGCATGAAAAGGATTTATACTCATTCCTTATTTACCTCCCCACACAGTTGCAACCATGTTTTTTTCACATTCCCATAATAGCTCAGCAACTTTTTCCCAGGCTGGCGATCCGTTTATTTGCAACCTGCTCCATTCCCCAGCAGTGAATTGACGGATCAGGGGCAGAAATGGGCGATCCAGCTGAAATCTCTGAGGATACATCCTAGCTAAAGCGTAGGATTTTAGACTCCAAACCAAACGGGCGTCCACATCCCGAACTACCCTCAAGCATTTGCAGCTACGGTGATTACTTAACCAATGATCTATATCAAGACAAAACTCTCCCTGGCGCGGGCAGCCAGGTTGACTGCAAACAACCGCATGAGCGACTCTTAAATCTACCAACCCTTCTCGCCTTTTAATAGTTAACTGGTGACCTTTAGGCAGGGTAAATCGACATTCCTGGCCATTTTTCAGTGCCTTCAAAATCGTAGCACTGTATTGCTCAGGCAATGGCAACACTATGGGGTATCTCTTTTCAATCAGCCCGGCAACGGAAAAACATAATAACTCCGCGGGCAAATCATTAGGAAAAGCGGCCGGGGTATATGTATACTCTATGGGAGCAGCCCCCGGCAACAAGTAAAAGCTGGGAGTAGCTTCTCTATGCCGGGGCCAAATACCTATCCAATGATATTTCTCGTCGATATATTCTTCTTCCTTAAACACCTGGTGGCTGGAGGGATAAAACAGGTTCAAGCAGATTTGTCCATGCTTACAAGTTAACCTATTCACCTGGTAAGTAACTTCCCCAGCTCGGGTCCCCAAAAGAATAATCCATACTCTTGCTGCCGCCTCCGGGTGAGAAAGCCATCCAACAATGTTTAGGCCTCTGTTGCTGTAATCCTGTAACAATCCCTGTACTACCGGCGTTTTCCCCCTGATGGAACAGTCATAACAGTTTCCCTGTGGTTCCGCAGGAAATTGCTTTGCTGGTCCTGCATCCCAGGGATCCTCCTGGGTAAACAGCAACCGGTAATATCCCCCGCTTAATTCAGCGCCGTCGATTTCCAATTCAAACTGCCCATCCGGAATAGGAAACTCTTGGGGAGAGAGCCAGGCCTGATCCAGCCGCCAAATATTTACAACCCGGTCAGCAGCCGGCCTTTTTTCCTGCCAGGTAAGCAAAAGTTTACCATCAGACTTTTCGCTTATCTGAAAATTCTGCACTTCCCATTGGCAGTGGATAGTAAATAATAATCCCGCATCAATGGCCTGGCGGCGCTGGTTATATGCCACAATCCCAATATTTTTTGCAGCAGCTCCCTGGCTCAGGGAATCAAACCAAGGCAACAGGTCAAATTCCGCATGATAATCTTTTAAAGGAACTGGGTGCCCCCGGGGCACACCATCTATTTGCAAGGCCACACTTTTAGCTGAAGATAAGGGTACATATACCTGCAGACTAATCCTCTGAGCACCTATCCAGTCAATGAGCCAGTATTCTCCTACCTGGCTGCTCCATTCCTCTCCGTCTTCCAATTTGTGCAGACGCCATTTCACCCGGGGGATTTCCAATTTAACCGGAAGCTGTACATGATTATCAAACAATTCTCCTTGCAACCCCTCTGCCGAAGCAGGAAAATCAATCTCATAGACGTCATCCTCCACCTGACGCAAACAGGCAGGAGGGAAGGGAGTAAAGCGATGATCTATAGGTGCCATAAAAGTCAGGCCCGTCATTTCGTCCGCTGGCATTTCCGGCCAGTACAGTTTTTTTTCATATTCCCAGTCTAGTTCTGGGAAGATTGCAAAACTAATGACATATTCACTCCAACCGGGTCCCCGCAGCCGGAGGCGGTACCATCCGCTAGGTTCGGCAGTAAAGAGCGAAGCTAACGGTATATACACATCATTAGCTTTACGGGCAAACTCAATCTCAGACAGGTTAATATTTTCATAGCCAGAGTTTAACCGGCGTATTCCCACTTCCCAGTCTTCCGGTTCGGTGCCCGCCAGGGGTAGGGTTATGCCTTCCGGCAGCTTAACATACAGAGGATTCCCGTTGATCCAAATACCCGGTTTTATTTGACCTCCCCGCAACTTCACCTGAGGAACTTCCCTAAAAGGCAATGCATAATGGTGACCTTCATTATCCAACAGGACTATTTCACTGGTGCTGGCATTTACCGGATCAATCAGGAACATAATTGCTCCCGGATCGATTTGCGGTACAGGTTCCTCGGCCAGAATGGGTATTTCCGTATGCAAGGTCGTCCCATGCTGCAACAGCAGCCATAATCTGGACCGGGGCAATTCCGGCCTGGCCAGCAACAGCCCGGCTTCATTGAAAACCAGAGCGGGATAAAACCTTAACCCCGTTTCCACTATCCATTCCCGCTGTAAAACATCTTCGATAAGGATTTGCACCCGATAACAGGGGTAAACTTCTGTTATCGGAACAGCCAACGGCCTGGTTTCCAGCCATCCTTCCTGATCCAACGATTTATAGAGGCGAATAGTATGTTTATACAGCAGTGCATTTTCGTCTCCGCCAGTAATAATCAAGGCAGCGGTTCCCGGCAAAACATCTCTTTCGATATGATAAGCTTGCCGGGAAAAGATCATTTCCAGTCTGCCTTCCAGGAAATTCAGCTCTAAATGAGGAGCTCGGGAATACTCCCTGGCAATTGGAGCGGCGATTGGTTCCTGGGAAGATTCGGCCAGGAAATCCCCGTTTAATTGCTCAATTAGCTCCTGCAGTTGCTCCCTGGCCCAATTGGGCAAAACAGAGCTTTCTGTTTCACGGGCACAATCGTTCCCCTGACAGGCAATCACCAGATTAACACTTTCCGCAACCCAATCTTGAGCCCACTCGCCTCCGTAAAGAAGGAAGCGAGCTACCGGTTCGTCTAAGCCTGTAAATATACCAGGCTGATCAAGAAGGCGCTGGTACTTGGCCAGCAACTGTTGCCCTTCTTCCAGCTCCTTTTCCCAGACAGTCATCTGTTCATCTAAAGCATCCCACGGCAGACCTTCCGCAGCACTCATTTGATCCCTTTGCCGGCGCAAATGCTCCAGTTTTTGCTCCAGGCGGATATATTCCCTTAACAGCTCCAGACCAGCCTGCGCATCTCCGTTACCCATAATCTCTAAGAGCCCGGTGACAGCAGTGAGCTCTTTGGTTAACATCATTTGTTTTCTCTTGCATAATATTGAAATAACCTGATAACGCAGGCAACGTACAGCAGCTTGTTCCTGCTGATCAGCTAAATTCTCCAACTCACGGGTAACGTATGCTTGCAACTGCTCCAATGACTGGAGGCAGTCATCCCCTGGCAAAAGGGAAAAGCCTTGCAGCAAGTCTGTTACCTGGTTATTCAATTGAGCTTCAGTTCCAGCAATATGGCAGCCCAGATCCTGGATGGCTCTTTGCTGATCTTGGACCTGCTGGTACTTTTTCTGTAACTCCTCCAGCAAGTAAAGCCAGGAGTCTATGCCCAGAGCACTTTCTCTAGCAGGCATGGGAAAAGGAGCCAGAGCCTGTCTTAATTGGCTTTTAGCTGCCGCCAATTGACCCTGATGTTCCTGGTAATTTTGCCAGCTTTTCCTGAGGCGCTGCTGGGGCGTTAAGGGGACAGCCTGGACTGCGGGAGACTCCTTTGGAGAATCATAATGTACCAATACAGAGGGCTGAAAACCCACAGCAGCCATCTCTGATTCCAATAATTGCTGGCAGGTCAAGGCATGCTGGGCCATGCTTTTATTGCTGTAACTCAAGATAGCCAGAGCCAGGGACAACTCCAGCAAAGAGCGCCCATATCTCAATCTGCAGGAATTATATCTCTGCAAAGCCTTGCGGATGTGCTCAATATCCAGCTGGGTTATTGAACTCAATTCTGGGAAAACTGCATCCTGACCCCAGATCAGGCCAGCCAGATAATAACATTGATCCAGCAGATACTTCTCCTGGGCCTGCTCATCCTCAAGCCTGGCCTTCTGCTCACGCAAAGCATCAACAGCGCTGTAAAGAATTTCCGTTTGCTCATAAACACGGGACAGTTTGCTGTGTTGCAGCCGCAAATTATTAAGAGTCCTCTCTGCCACTGAGCTGGCAATCTGCCAGAAGCCAAATTGATTAGCTGCCAGTTCACATTGGTTCACCAGGCTGTAATACTCCTGAAGGGATTCAGGATTCAGGCCTGGAACCAAGGAGATAAGATCCAGGCTCTTTTCAGTACGTTCTATTTCTTCCCTGAGAGCTTGCAGCTTTTTGGCAGATTTCAGTTTTATATTGGTATGGAACTGTTTTTTCTTCAGTTTAGCTGCCTTTGCAGCTATTTCCTGCCGTCTCTGCTCTCTCTGGCGGAACAGACTGATTTCCTGATACACTTCCTGCCTTTCAACAATATTGCGCTTAATCAAGGGCACCAAGGCACGCTGCAGGAAATTCTCCAGGCAGTTTACAGGGATGCCTCCCTGCAGCAGGATGGGGGTCACATAAGTAAGAGAATCCTTAATGACAGGCACGGCTATTCCCTGGCGCCTGAGAATCCTCAGAAAGGTTTGTCCCCAGAAAGCTTTCCAGGCAGGCTCCAGTTCCACCTGCAGACGCCTTTCCACTCCAGACCAGTAGTTGCCTTCCTCATAGTCAAATATCCCCGTAAAAACCAGAAAAAAGGCCAGGCAAATAGGAGTTTGCTGAGCCACCAGGACAGTAGTTGACCAGTCCCCTCGCAACTGCTGTCTGATTAATTCGCCCAATCTTTCTATATCTTCAACCGTCAAAGGCACCCTACCTATGATTTGTTCCCTTTGCAGGCAGGACGAGAGAACTAGTTCACAATCATTTAACCCTGAACAAGCACTAAGGATAGACATTGGGATCCTCAAAATGAATAGTAGTAATTAGGATTATAATCCTAGATTTCGCTGCAAAAGCTAGTTTTCCTTGAGATTTTCCAAAAATAATTATAATTGGACAAATCTTGTCATATGTTCACAAAGCCCTAACATGGTCATCTAAAGACTGCCACTTCCTCAGTCAGGATCACTCCATTATCTGCACCCTTGTAAAATAGTTTTTACTTTTTTTGACAACCAGTCTGATTTCTTTTATCATCTTATATAGAAATTATAAGTATTATGGTGAAATATTTAGTAATGTTGTTATAATCTTATTGATTCGTCCTGTTCCATTAATTTCGGTCTATTTTATTTGATTTTAGAGGAGGTATTCTAATATGAGTAATAAGAACAAGAGAAATGAATTGCATGAAAAGCAACTGGAATCTCTGGCAAAACAATTGGAGGGGGAAGTTGACAGCAGGTTGCCGCAAAGGCGGTTCAGGTTGTCCGTATTTGCTCCCTATGTAGAAGGGGTTACTATGGACTATGGAGAACTCAACGGCGATGGGACGCGCTATTATCTAGTGCCCGACGTTAGATCAGCTATATTAATACTGCATATTTTATGGTGCGAGTATAAGCTGCTGGGTATACCGGATATAGGTTGGATTTTATTTGAACTGGAATACTGGAATGAGGCAACTGGCGAATGGTTCATATGGTACGACGATGAAGGCAATGACTTTTCATCGTATGTGTTAGATGAGAACTTTGTCCCCCACCTGCCGGGAGATGATGATGACGATGAAGATGATTAAAATCGCAACTCAGTTTCAGACTAAAAGACTTTTTTATACCATCGCAAAGAGGGGGACTGCTCCCCCTTCTTCGCATCTATGCTGTTAATGTTTCATCATAATTGTTTTCTTCTTTTAATACATCATGTTTGACATAATTCTTGAATGATTCAATATCCGTAAAGCAGCGGAATCCTGCTTTGCTGGCCAGAGCTATTACCTCAGGTGTTTCGCCTAA